>JGI24891J29808_1000121_pt1 | contig 99484 bp, 95 predicted proteins | sample FreactcultuFSWF8_FD_29808 | JGI IMG/M metagenome (IMG submission 29808)
TACACACAAGCCGGCAAACGCGACGCCAACCCCCACGACCTCCCCGACCTCGACGCCGGCGTCCTCTCCCTCTACGGCCACATAATGGCAGCAGCGCAATCCTGGACATCAGCGCTAAACTACTATTTCCGCGTCCTCACCCTCGACCCCAACAATATCGTCGTCAACCTATGCATCGCAACCGCATACCTTCAAATGGGCATGAAGAGACAGTCTGAAAACAGGCATTGGCAGATTTACCAGGGCATTGCGTTTTTGCAAAGATATGTCGAGCTCAGACGTGAGAGTGGGAGCAAAATTCATCAGCAGGAAGCTATTTATAATGTTGGGCGTTCGTGGCATCTTTTGGGGATTATGCATTTGGCTGTTCCGGAGTATGAAAAGGCTCTCGCTATGGCTGAGGAAGTTAGAGCGGAAGCGAAGGAAACCGCGAAGGAGAAAACAAAGGAGACAGCAAGAATCACAGAAGGAGGAAGGGTCAGAAGAGAGGAAAGCGATGATGATGAGGACGAGGAAGAGGAAGAAGAAGAGGTTGACGCAGAGGAATTTACACAAGAGGCTGCTTTTGCATTGATGCAGATTTTGGCCATGAATAATAATGAAAAGGCTGCTAGGAAGGTGGCGGAGAAGTGGTTGGTCATGTGAGAGGTGTTGACTGGTTGTTTTGCTGGTCGCTTTTCAGGCAGTTCGAGGGAAGGATAGAGGAGGTTTCGGCAAGAGCAATGGAGTTTCAAGGGTAGTTGCTTCTTTGCTGCTTTACAAGGCGTTGAGGTTGGCTTTGCAAAAGGAGCATCTCGAGGCAGTATACCTCTTTCGAACATTTGTACAATACGAACATGACTTTGCAGATTGAACAGTCCCAATATTGACTTTACTCTTACATACCACAATCGCACCTCCAGAATGATGTATCTACAAGAATCGAATATATATGTACATTCTTCAACCTTCTATCCTACCAGACATCATGACCTCGTTCCACATACATAGTTGCGTCTTCCTCAGACGGCCAGCCACCCCAATCTTCGACTCCGTCTACCATTGTTGCGATATCCTCTACCTGCTCCGGCAGAGCTACAGACACAAACTCTCCCTCTTCTTCCCCAGGTCTTGACGGCTCCCACTTGTCTTCCAAGAACACACGTAATGCGGTCAAGGCTCTTCTCATCAAGATGTCACCCCTGCGATCCATGGCGCGGCGCTCGGCAAGTTCAGCTCTATGCTCGGTCATCCAGTGTACCAATTCCTCCAGGCCATTGTAGTCTCGAAGTAGTCCCAGAGCACGAATGTACGCATGCAGCAGAGCAGGGCGAGGAATGGTATACAAAGTAGGCAATTCAACCTTGCTGTTTCGCTTTTGAGATTCGGGAGATCTGGCGTCCTTTGCACCTTCGACAAGAGTCCAGAATCGTTCTTTCATCCAGTCGGGTCCTTCTTGGAATACACCGTTTGCATGGGTGATGAGACGAGATGTGGCTTCTGAGGCGTACTCCTGTTTGTGTCCATATTCCCGAAAGACCGCATGGACTGCGCTTGCTGCATGTTCGGTCACGATGCAGAGACTCAATAGAGCATCTTCATCGAGTGTGAGATCGTTTTCCCACATGGTCTCTGTAACTTGTCGTGCCAAATTGAAGGCAAAGATCTTGTCGTACAATTCATTCTCCAGCCTGAGAGATTCTTCTCCTCGTATGTGCAGAGAGCGCCAGCTTGAGGCCAGGGTTGGTGCGGTCCTACGAGCCAATGCTTTGAAGATGGAGTTCCACGCTGGACGATACGTTCGCTTCTGCTGGACCAAGAGATTTAGAGCGCGCGCCAGGGGCTGACGAAGATCGAAGTTGGTCTTAATTATGCTGCCATAGCGCCATTGTAGCTTCAACTCCGTGTCAAGTGGAGTATGAGGAAAGCGGCATAGAAGTCGTACGTAGGCAGTGAACAGATGGTCAGGCAGAACGTGCAAAGCTTGATAATCTTTGGATCCATGCAGCAAAGCGCTCACAGCAATACGATAGCGCTGAGCTCCGGTCTCGAGATAAGCCAAGCCCTCTTGCAGAGACTCGGCACTTTCCAATAGCATGGTGAGCGTATCATCAGACAGAGCTTCTCCATCCTCACGCATGTGGTCATACAGCTGTTGGATCGAAGGTATCTCAGCACGAATGTAAGTCAGTTGATGGGCAGACGAGGGAGGCGAACCAATTTCCTGAGTATCACCAGGATACAAAGGACTGGCTCCATCATCATCGATCTCATGCCCAATGTTTTCTGAGCCCATCATGTTTCTCTTACGTTCCTGTATCAAGACTTCAAACATTGCGTGATAGATGCGATCGTTAGACGGAAGATGCTCATCCTGATAAGCCAGGAAACAAGCCCATGCTTGCTGAGTCGTGCGAGTTGTTTTGATTCGCGCAATCCAGAGGTTTGTTATAAGCTTGGCTTTTGGCAGGTCGTCTAGGAAGATTCTCTTCTGGATCGTGGGACTGCGATCGGTATCCCAGCCGGCATAGATCATGGCAACTTGCTCCCAGTCCTTCATTGGGTAACCAGCCTCCTGCATCCTGAGCAAGATCTGGTGGGCACGACTAACGCCGTACTCTAGACCGATATGAGCGTCCATGCCTGTGCGATCCTCTTTCCATGGCGGCCAAGAAGGCGACTTGAGTCTGGCCCACTCTTGCTCCTGTGGCGTCTTTTTTGCGGCTAGTTGAACGCGTGCGACAGCGCGATAGCCTAGCCTGTTGATGACAAGAGGAGGGGTATGATCAGCCATGTGTCTTAGAATGATGGCTTGAGCAGCCTCTTGAAAGCCGGAGTTCTTGAAAGGGGAGATGTGCGAAGGTCTAGCGAGCAGACGCAAAGCATTGTTGTATTGGGACGTCAACCGCGAGATGGACTCGGGGGCTGTGCCATTCTCCTGGATGTGAAGCAGGTCTTTGTCCGACAGGCATAGGTGCTGGGTCAAGTAGGTGGCCATGACGGGCATCGCATTGGGCCAGACTCGGCGACAATGATGCAACAAGCTCTCGAAGACGCAATAGACTAGATTCGGCAGACGGCCGTTTAACAAGTCTCCAGCTTCCCAAGCCGGTAGATAGTCTAGAAGGAGACGAAGAGCTTCGGGACGGATGTGAGGACGGGCGAGAAAGTCCTTGTAGACGAAGAAAGGAGGGGCATGGGCCGAAGTCAGCAGGCGTGCAGCGAACAGCGAGTCTTTGGAGGAAAGAATGTTGGTGTAGTAGTCGACACGATCCTGTTCGTAGCCTAGAGATTGTATGGCTTCCTCATCTTGCGCAGTTTGAGGGAGGGTTGTGACGTTAGAGGATTCCGACTCGGCCAGTCGTTGGAGTCTTTGATCCAGAATGGCCTTCAAGGCACCATGTTTGGGACTCAAGGAGAGATGCCATGGTCGATATTCAACTTTGTCTTGGTGTGGTTGAAACCAATGGCGAGCGACATGGCGAGTTTGGGAAGAGTCGGTGACGATGTTGCGAAGGAAGGACTCCTGCTTGTCTGCAGGAAGGTAATCGCTCTTCAAATGGGTCGATTGGGAGAAGGAGCGATGGACCGAGTTGTCGATGAAGCGACGAGCGTTATTGCCAATTGGGCAGGAACGGACATGGGGACTTCTCGTAACATGTTGGGCCCGTCTAGCGAGGGACAGAACACCAACAACTGGCATTCATCAGGTCGTGCGCAAGAGCTCTGCTGTCATGGACATGTAGCTCCACGTCTCACGATGCAATTTCTGGAGAGCGACGGAAAGTTGGTGCAAACAGAGCAAATACGGAAAGCGAAAGCGGAAGCGGAAGAGCTCCGGCAGAAGCCGCTGTACGCAAGGGCCACGTCTGGGTAGAGTGAGTTGGGTTGGGTCAGGTCACGGAAGGAATGATTATCTATTGTCTATTCCATCGAGTTGCTGCGTCTATTGACCTTGTCCATTGAACCTTGGCGACAATAGGAAGCGAAAAGGAAGATTGTTGCATTTCAGCATTCTGCCAAAAGCTGGGGCAGTCGCCAATCCAAAGCACAACGCGTCTTCCCTCACTGCGACTTTTGCGACACTGACGCGGGGACGACATTAACCACCATCATGACTACCGCCAGCCTCAGCAATGGCGACGCCGTCAAAGAACAGCAACCTACATCTTTCGAATCTTCACCCACTGGCTTGAAACGAAAGCGCGCCGAGTCGGAGAAGACGAAAGAAGCACAACCATCATCCCATTTGTTCCGGGACCTTCAAGAGCTCCTCCAGAAGTTCGTCGCGTCTATCCGACATCGTCGCTGTTCCGCCATGCTGACCGTACCGCCAGAAATGACCCCTCGCCATCGGTATTGCACCTGCCGTTACCCAACGCGTCGCGACTCACCCAGACCGACGGCCCATCAACCAAGCGCCCAAAACTCGCCGACAATGATTCACACAATAATATCGCCGATCGCCTACAACACAACCTCTATCTAACTATCGATGAGTTCGAACACGATCTCGATGATGCTCTGGACTCCCTCTTCGAGCCTTTCAAGGCCAAGGACCGTCTTAAGAACGGCCAGCGCATGACCGACGAAGACGTTGCCTCGATGCAACAGCTATCACAATTCCGCTCCCTCGTTAAAGGCTGTCTTGAACGCGAAAGAACAAAGGACAACACTTTGCCCATCAAGAAAGAGGAGGAAGACCCCATCACAAACCAATCCGCGAATACCGTCCTCAGTCTGTATGGAAATGCTCCCCAACCCAGACAGCTCTTCTCGAGTTTGCAGCAAACAGACGCTTCGATCCAAGGCCCCGGTCTTTCCATTGAAGAACTCGGCCTGCCTAACATGCTTTCTGCCACCAAGCTTGTTCCTCAATCCGCAGACGACGCTCGCGTTGAGCGCAAATCAAACCCTACCTTTGCCGACCTGTTCGCTCCTCCTGCGACTCTCCCACAACTAAACCCTCCCAGGCCGACTAAGCACTCGTCGTCCAAATCATCCACAATCTCATGGTCTCAGGGTGAACTTCCAAAAGCTTCGCGCAAAGCTGGCTACACATTACAGCCCTTGACTGTAGGATCATGGGTAGGCTACGGTGCTGTTGAAACAAAGGAGTCGGCCTCTGCGATTAAGCGTAGGCGGAGAGAAAGTCTCCTCAACGGTCAGGAGCAGCCAAAACCTGCCGAAGAAGCATCCCCTGCCGACATCATCGCTCAAGAGAATGCCTTGTTCCGTGCCGCGTACTCAAACTTTGCACCAACTCAAGACAACTCCAAAGCTCTGGTGGCTAAGGAAACGAAGGACATGGTCTGGTGGCACAGATTGGGTGAGAGGCGCTTTGACGAACATTTCGTTCTGGATCCCGCTCTGCAAGAAACCCCCTTCCCTACCGACCTCGAAGAATCGGCCAAGCGAGCTGCCGAAGAAGACGCTGCTGCCATCTCTGGCGCAGACGACCTCGAAGCAATTCAAAAAGCGATTGAAGAATTCGATGACGAAGCCTTCAAATCTAACAACCTCGATGTCGTATCCACTATCAACGAAGAAGAGCGCGAGGTGGGGCAAATGCTGGCCGATATTTCCGACCTTCTGAAAGCTCTTTCATCACATCAACGCATTCGCAACTCGTATATTCCCACTGGCTCACGAAACCCGGCAAGCCCCAGCCCATTGCTGAGCGCCATGGTCGGCACATCAACCGCTCCTTCGAAGGAAGAGAACGAAACGTACAGAGCTCTACGATCACAGCTAGCTCAACTGATTTCTCAGCTTCCGCCATATGCCGTCGCCAAGTTGGATGGCGAGAAGTTCGCAGAATTGGCTGTCAAAAAGAACATAGTTATTCAGGGCAAGGAGTATCGTGGAACCATGGAAGAGGATGCACTATCTCGTATGATTCGCAACACGCATACTCAGGCTCTTGCGAGTGCGAATGCAGGCGCTCAAAAGACAGACTCGACTCCGCAATATGGACGCACACCGTCTGTATCGAACCGTTCCCACGCCTCGAACTACTATAACAATGCCACAAGGACGCCAATCGCGAACTTCCGTGGTGGTGCCGCACAATCCTACAACAATGCCCCGGCCACTGCTCCTCGACCTAGCTATCCGAACACTTACAACACCACCGCTGCTGGTCGCTCTTCCTTCAGTCAGACACAATACTACCCTGGGGGGCAGCGACCTACATATGCCTCGCAATACAGCGCCCAGACTCCTCAGCCTAGTAATCCTGCACGTCCGGGCTTCAGTGTTCCTCAAACTGCCTTTGCGCCACGCACTACTGTATCAACCTTCGCTAACGGCACTCCTGCTGCTGGTTCCTACACACCACAAACCTACGGGCAAGGAAGATCCAATTATGGGGCTACTAATACACCTGTGCCGGCTCAACAGCAAACATACCAGTCACGTCCGCAGAACTATGTCTCACAACCACAGCCTTCCTCTGGCCGCGCAACACCTACCTTTGCTCAGCCCCAAAATCCAAACACGTCATCGGCAGTAGGGCCTTCAGGGTTCCACAGTACACTCACTGCTGAGCAGCAGAGTCTGATGATGGAAAGGCAACGTGCAGCTCTGGCCATGCAGCCGCAAGCTAGGATGGCGGCACAGACAGCTCCCATGGGAGGCAGTCCTGCAGCACCGCAAGCTCCCACGCCCAACCTCCCCAACGGGTCTGCATAGATTGTACTCGACAAAGAATGGGGCGATACCATGTTTTGACCAGCTATTGCTGCATTGTAGCTTATTGGATAGACTTGTCGTCGTCGCTGGTAGCGAGGTTCATGAGAAGACGAACGGAAGGTTGCTAAGGCAGAGCAAATCGCTCCAAAAAGACGAGGAGACATATCCCTATTCGCATCAACAATTGATTTGATTATTCTTTACACTATCTGTTTTGCTATGTCTTACCTGCTGCTTGCCTCCTGCCTCTCGTTTCGTAAAGCCGAAACAGCATAATTGTGAGCTCTCGACGTGAAGTGACAGTCGGTTAAGTGCACTTGAATCCTACCTTACCCCACTCCGCTGCCGATATATTGAAGCCTGGTGACCAGACCGAAATACATGGTTGTTCACGTCTTTCTCCCATAGCTCATGCACGCGTCTCGACAATACTGAATGCTGAGGCAAAGCTTCCTATAGCAGGAGACGGAAACGCCAAAGTCCTGATCTACCATCATCAACATCTTCTACATGACATCCAGTCAACCTTCACCATAAATCATAACTCACAACCTCATATCCACATCCCTCACCACAATCCCCAACCACGCCTCTAACCCTTAATCTTCCCCCTCCACTCACGCACTTCGGCAACAAACAGATCCGGCACCTCCCACGCAGCAAAATGCCCACCCCTCTCCATCTCCCTCCAATGCACGATATTTCCATAATATCTCTCACACCATTCCCTAGGTCCATACGCCGTATCTCCCGGAAACCAACTAACTCCCACTGGCAACTTTATCTCCCACGCCGTACTGTCGAATTCGCATTCGAAGTAAAAACGCGCGGAGGAGGTGGCGCTGTTGGAAAACCAATACAGTGATATGTTATCTAGGATTTCATCGGTGGTGAATGGAGGGGATGATGCAGAGGAGGGCTTGTGATCGGACCAGGAGAGCAGTTTTTCGTAGATCCAGGATGCTTGGGCTATGGGGGAGGAGGCGAGACCGTAGCCGAGGGTTTGGGGGCGGGTTTTTTGTTGCGTGTAGTAGCCGTAGTGGTGGAGGTCTCTGTGGGCGTCGAAGTCCAGTGCGCGGTTCTCGCCTGCTTTGTTTTGGGTTGGGGTGAGGATTTCTTTCTGTTAGATGGGAGTGTTTAGCATGTATGTCTTTTGGTGAGATTGGGTCTGAAATGAGAGGTGAGAATGGGGGAGCGATAGAAGGGGGCATACCTTTGGTTCTAGGAATATGGAGTTTAGATGTATGGCTTTTAGTCCTTTTGGTGCCATGTTGCCTAAGCAGGCTGAGATGTGGGCACCCCAGTCGCCGCCTTGGGCTACCCAGGAGGCTTCTGTATATCCTAGTCTTGACATCAATTCCACCCAAGCTTTTGCGGTTCGTTTGATACCCCATCCTGTCTCCGTCGGTTTGCCAGAAAATGCATAGCCTGGCAATGCTGGGATGATGAGATGGAAAGCATCCTCGGGGTCCTCTGGATCGATGAGTTTATCAATCACATGTCTGAACTCCAATACAGAGCCTGGCCAACCATGTGTCAAGAGCATAGGCAAAGCATTCTCATGTTTTGACCGTATGTGCAGAAAGTATATCTCTACTCCATCGATGGTTGTCGTGAATTGGGGGTATGAGTTTAGAAGGTCTTCACATTTGCGCCAGTTGTATTCGTTTTGCCAGTACAAGCAGAGTTCTTTCATAGTTGCGAGGGGGACGCCTTGGGAGTCGTCTGAGACGGTCTCCTTGTCCGGCCAGCGGGTGAGCCGGAGGCGCGTTTGTAAGTCATCGAGTTCGGATTGGGGTATTGAGAGGTGGAAAGGATAGATGGCATTAGAATCTGGCATGATGGCTATCTGTTGTGGATGGTTTGATGCGAATCTGTTTAGGTTTCCAAGAGCAACTCATCGGCTTCAAGAATAGTCGTACTACTGCTGCCTGAGGAACGCGTCTCGGAGATAGTGATACCAAATGCGAATGCTCTGTCAGCAAGGTTTGTATAGCGGCCCCGCCATGTTGTTTGTCGACCGCCAAAAGCTGGGGAAGTGGGGGGAACGCCGGAACGGCAGTCATGACGTGGTGACGGGTTGGTGCTTTCTGCGATGCTGCACCTCTGCATGGGTTCATGTTCCTGATTATCAAGCAGAAGCTTCCCTGTCGTCGGCCGATGACAGGAGCATGGACTTTGCATTTCGTTCGCGGTGATTTGTTGACCGCGGACACATGGACCTGAAGCTGGTATGGCCACAGCATGCTTCTTCTCACCCGAGGGTTGACGAACTCTCTTCTTGCCAATGTCTCAGATGGCTGGCGGTATGGCTACATGATGGCTGGTGCCCGTTGTCCACGTCGATGCCTTGCTTAGGCTTCAGGCTGGGGTGCATGGTCGGATGCTGCGGTGTGCCGTCTTCCATTCACGTCTCCGCATGTTCCGTCTGCTTCGTATAGCGATGCGGGCAGATCTCACGGCTATCACATACTGATCCTCATGCAACGGATCAATAGAGCTTACCGGCGGGGTAGCCTCATCGCGATCCGGGCTATTGCTTTCCGGCACATGATGGAGTATAAGTAGGCTGGATATTTCCCAGAAGATGGAAGGTTAGTGGTTCTTTCTTACTATCGTTCACGATGCCTTCCTTCTCAACCCTTGTTGGCGCCTTCCTTGGTGCAGTCTCTTTGGCTGCAAGTGCCGCTGTTCCGGTTTCTCAACCCTTCGAACATGTCAAGGCCAAGAGACAGTCCACGAATGCTACCAGCAGCAGTGGTCTCGAGGTCGACTTGGGATATGAAGTTTACGAAGGCTACAGCAACCAGACTACAGGCATCAACATCTGGCGAGGGTAAGTCATCTCATACATGATGTTGATCAAAAATCTGATTGAACACTTCAGCATCCGTTTTGCTGCACCACCAACTGGATCATTGCGCTGGCAAGCACCTCAAGTTCCTGCAGAGAACCGTTCGCAGACCATCCAAGCCAATGCTTTCGCGCCTCAGTGCCCCCAATCTTCTTTCAACGCTTACGGAAGAACTGGTGCGAGCATGCTCTCAGATGAGGATTGTCTGTTCCTTAACGTTTATGCTCCGGAGAATGCAACCAATCTCCCTGTACTTGTCTGGATCCATGGTGGTGGATATGGACTTGGAAACGGCCAACAGGATATGCAAGCCATAATCAACACTAACAACAACTCTTTCATTGCTGTAGCTATCCAGTACCGTCTCGGTGCTTTCGGTTTCTTGTCTTCTGATGAAGTCGACCGCTTCGGCTCCGTCAATGCTGGAATCTTGGATCAAACTTTCGCTCTCCAGTGGGTGCAATCCTATATCTCTTCTTTCGGTGGAGACCCCCGCTCTGTAACCATCTCTGGTGAATCCGCTGGAGGTGGTGCTGTCATGCTGCAGACCATGGCTTATGGCGGTACTTTGGGCACCTCGTTGTTCAAGAACGCTATTGCAGCTTCTCCGTACCTGCCCATGCAATATGGATACAAGGATTGGGTGCCCTCGCAATCCTACTACGCCTTTGCAGGTCTTGCAAACTGCATGCCCAACACACCTTATGGATCTTCATCTCGCACCATCTTCGAATGCTTGGTCAACCAAGACACCGATACCCTACAGTACGCCAGTTTCAATGTCTCCACCACAGGCACGTTCGGTACTTGGGGTTTCTTGCCTGTCACAGATGGCGTCTTCATTCAAGATGTACCCAGCCAACAACTTCTCGAGAAGAAGGTCAACGGTCAAAACCTCCTTGTCGGCAACAATGCAAACGAGGGCCCTCTCTTCGTTCCTCAAGATATCGACACCGAGGCCGATCTCGTGGCTTGGCTCGAACTTACCTTCCCTCTCTTCTCCAACGATGATATCGCCAGAATCCTTCGCTACTGTAAGTTTTGCACTCTCCCTATCCGACTCATCTCTTCCTTGATCACATACTGATGATACTATAGACCCCAGCTCCAACGCAACAGACTCCCCCTCTGCCGTCGACTTTGCAACAACAGGAGACTCCGGCCCCACCGCCATCAACGTTTCCTCCGTAGCCACAGGCCAACAACAACGCGCCAACAACATATACGCCGAGACCACCTTCGTCTGCCCCTCCTACTGGATGGCCGAATCCTACACCGGCGGCGACAGAACCTCCTTCCGCTACCAGTACTCGGTCCCCGCAGCTCAACACGGCGCCGACGTATCAGGCTACTTCGGTCCCGCCGCCCCCACTCAAGGTCCAGCCTTCGAAGCCGCATTCATGTCCATCTGGGGCCAATTCGTCATCAACGACAACCCCTCCATCCCCACAAATGTCGCAGGAGAGGGCGGTCAAGCTGCTGTAAACTTCCCGCAATTCAATGTTTGGAATCCTCTGCAGGTTAACCTTAATCAAACTGGTGGGCAAGAGGTTAGCTCGAATATCGTGCAAGGTGTCAATGCTACGGTGTATGTGGGACCTGGGCTTAGCAATGAGTTTGAGGTTGTCAACGCTTATGATTGGGAAGGTGGAAGAGGGCAAAGATGTGATTTCTGGAGGGCGGTTGCTAAGATCGTGCCGGAGTAGAGGAGGTCATCTGACAAGAGGATGATTTGAATGAGTGATGGGAAGGATAATCTGGGACGCTATCTAGTACTGAATCATAATACTTTTACGCTTATCTTGTCACATCTCTCTCCTTTCTTCCTTCTTCCCAGTATACTCTAAATTTTATCACATTATTGCATCTCTCCAGTTGCAGCGAGGCATATCAATCTATCAATCGGAATGCGCAATACTACGGAGTAAGGCCAAGTTGTCCACAGCGAATGACTTTCCAATATTTGCTCTTTCTTGCGTATATCTTATTCAAAAAGATCAGATAAATGATGGTCATGTTCTCATACCTTGTTCAAATCTCAAGGCTTCGGGTTATCGTCTTCTCGATTTTCTCCACAGTCTGACAAGACATCCTTTCTAGACTGCTATAGACACTGTAGTAGAGCAATCAGGACCCGCGAAACGTGCCAGATGTCGGCTTTAGCTAGTAGTGGTCGAGTAATGGATGATTCTTTGGTCAGAAATTGCTGTTATGGGTGTGACCCTGGCCTCAAACATGAGAAAACGATAAGCGATGATGAAGACAAGAGTGGAAGCGACGATGGATGGTGGTACCAGTTACAACGTTGAAATAGGAGTGCATGGATTCTAGCCTGTGAAAGGCCTTGCCAAATACCCATGTAGGTCACAAAATCTTTAGTCTCAACACAACCCTCCACACAGAACACAAAGCAGTCATCCCCCTTGAAAAAGATATATGATCATATCAGCAAAACACCTCGCACACTATACCCGGACAGCCAACCAGTCCATGTATACAATGTTACACATGGACTCTCAGTACAAGATACATGGGGACATCACAGTGTTTGACAGGGAGGACAGTCTTTGAGGTAAAGTTTGGATTGAGGATTCTGTGTAGTACTTCTGAGGAAGGAAACTAATGCTAGTATAGTGTGCATGTTGTCTCTCTCGGCTCAGTCTCTGCCATTGACAGTTTGTATGTGGGTGTGTGATGTGCTGGGTTTGCTAGTCTAATGTGCATGTTGTCTCCTTGGTGTAGTTTCTGCTGTTGGCAGTTTGTACGTGGGCGTGTGATATGCTGGGATTGGGAATTGTTTGTGTGCTGATGGATATGTTGGAAAGACGGGGGCACTGGGTGATGGGGATGCTCGAAGCGACGGGTGGTGGTGATATTGTGAGCTCTCGTTATTCTTTTTGTCCTTTGATATGGATCACTCGAGTATTTGAGCGCACTCTCGAAGGAGACAGACTGGCTGTATCTGAGATTGGATGAAGTCGTTTCGTTGTTGTGGATGTGCTCACCACATCAACAATGCTCGTCTTTTCCGTGAACATGGAAGAAGCACTTGTCTCTAACTGGCATCGTTGGATACACCACCTTGTTTTCCTTACGAATCTTATCCAGTACGCGCACGAGGTCAATAAGACTCTCGACCGACCAGTCAGATTGACAAGATAGTTCGAGGGCACCACCATCGTTCTCTTGAAGCCTCATTCTGTGTCCAACTATTTCAATGACAGCTTTGCGCAGTGGAGATCCGACTGGTGTTTGCTCGTACGCCAAATTGACTAACTTAGTGTGAAAGACTAGCTTTGCTTCTTTAGCAAAAATCCCGTCCATGACCTCGTTCTGGAGAAGAGGAATCTGGTGTTTATCACCAAAGACCCACAATTGGGCAAGGGTTGTGTAAGATGGGAAAGAATCTTCCGAAGTTTGGAGCCTGCGCGAGTACAGCCAGACTTGAAAGATGTCGAAGACCTCTGGTTCAACTTCCATCAACTCGATTTTACCATCGGTCGCCTCTTTGAAAGAGCCGTTGAAAGCAGCACGAAAGTAGTCGGAATAGAAACACAAGAGGCCTTTGTGTAGCGAGTATGACTTCTTCTTAGATCCAACGACAACCGTCACTATGCCATTGTAATGCTCGCTGGAACAAAGTCAGTCTCAAGATCGCGTGATTACATGCAGATTAGATAGACATACATTGAAGGCCACTTGTCGGGTTTCGAGACGGCGCCCTTGGATGGCGAAGGTGCGCTTCGCTCCTTTGGTGGAGTTGACATGACGAAGCAGATGATCAAGCAGACGTCGACAGCTGCAAATCCCAATGATAGCAGCAACGATATGTGAGCCAGGATTGACGTGGCAGGTGGGAGTCGAGCGTGCCTTGCTCTGTGTATTGACGTTAAGGAGAAAAGTGGATGATTGATGCGCGCGCATGAATTTGAGGTTGACGCTGAGTGAAACTGCTCGAAAGTGAGAGAAAACAGCAAGTGAGGAAGATTGTGGGAAACACACGGTCTGTGAGTCTTATTGCGGCGCCGAGCAGTTGAGCAAGTGAAAAAGGAACAGACAAATCGTTGCTGTGACATTGACCGAATTCCCAAAAATGATTGTTTCCTAATTGCTCGTTGCAGCCCCGATGTGTTCCATAACAAGTCTATCCCATTCCTAGTGCCCCTGAAGAAAAGATGCATCCATAACCTCCAGGTGAAACGCCTACCAGCGCCAAACAGATTTTAAAACCAAACAGCCCAGCCAACAAAAAGAGAACAATGAAGGTGTGCTATTAAACAAGTCGAGATGAAGAATAGAAGGGTGAAAGCGTGATACAGATTTCAGCGAATGTCGAGCTGGAACTGTTTAAATCGTCCACTCATCGTGCGGCATCGTGGGCATTGCGCTATCCGTCCGCGTGACTGCTCTGCCATTAATGCATCGACGCAGCCTCCACAGAGACCGCAGATGCATTCTGTGCAAGCGAAGCATTCCTTGAGGATGCTGAGCCTTCTACAGCCTGCACAGTATATTTGAACTGGATTCGAGAACATTGGTGATGAATCCGATGAGAGGGCTTGTGATGGCATGATGTGAAAGTTATTCCCTGATTGATTTGAGTCGATGGATGATGAGACGGCGTTGTCCTCGACAGACGGGAACGGCCCCATGTCCAGAGGAGGTCCATCTGCGTCGGCTGGAGGAGGTGTGAGGGTTTGTTGTAGAGGGGAGGCGGTATATGATTGGAACTGAGAGCCAAGAGCGAAGGGAGCTAACGGCGTACGTGCTCCCACTTGTGGTGATTTGTATGGCGAGACGGGTAACTGTTACGAGCAGTTAGTGGTAGCCGTTCGTGACAAAAGAGAATTGTATCCAACGCACAGGAGTGAGGTCTCTATCCTCTTCCGTGGCCGACGTCGCAGCGTCTATCAAGTCTTCCCATCTCTTGCCGTACATGTTGGGTTCGGCACTGAGGGCCTTGCGGTTCTCGCTCTTGATCTTGTCTCTTTCGTGTTTTGCTTTACGGGCGCTCTGTGTCAGCGAGTTCTTACGAGGACGCGAGCTATGGGAGATGGAGCGCTGCATGGGAGGAAGCGTGTTCTGGCGGCTCGCGGGTGATTTGAGCAACGACGCCGACATGATGCCAGACGGGTTCTGGTCTTCTTGGTACTGGCTATCGAGGAACTGCTGTCCAGCCGAGAGGGTGGGATCTACCATGTGAGCTCTCTTTGCGTCGGTCACATGGTCGTTGAAATAGTTCTGACGCATGTACTTAGCGCTCGGAGCAGCGTCATCAGCGCAGTCAGGGCCTACTTGATCATTGTCCCATTCTCCGTCTGGTCGAGCATAGTGCAGCTGTGCCAGGGCAGCAGCCGCGCTCGCAGCTGGGATAAGGGAGCCCCTTCGGTATTCCGCGGGCAATCCGTAGCCGTCGGGGGCTATCTGAACAGGGCCCAGCCCGCCTTGAAATCCATATGAGCTCAGGCTGTCATATGCAACGCTCACGGGCGCATTGAACACACCTGCAGAGGGTCCTCCAACTGCATACTGGTCATTGTTGTGGTGGTGGTCTGCAGGTTGTGATCGTGGTTGGCGTGGGGCAGACGTCGGCGACCATAGCTCCACTCGTGGTGGCCGCTCCGACGGCGGTGAGTTGACCATCAACTCAAAGCTCTCCTTTGTTGCCGGCAACTTGGGAATATAGTATTCCGGATGCGCTCGCCGGATATGCTCCTGCATAGAGCGGAATCGCTTCTCCTATAATCCCTTTGTAAGTCGCGTTTCCATATTGACCGACACGAAGCAAAGCAGTGTGGTGGAACGACTTGCGGGGCAGACAAGGTGACATGGTGCATGGGACAATGACAGGGACAGAGATACACGATGGACGACGGCAAAGCAGTGAATATTGGGAGACGAAGCAAGGACAGGAAGAAGAAATAGGGAGACGCACGCCCAAGCATTTCTTGCGACAGTTGCTGCCATCCGCAGACTTGATCGGACAGACGACTTCGTTGTCCGGATCAGACGCGTGATGGTTAGACGTGTGGTTCAACTTGGGAGGCATGTCGATTGAGGAGTCGAGTCTTGCAGCTCGAGCTGCCAGCTTGACCAGCCGCAAGGCACCTGAACCAAGCTACTGAACGGATGACGATGATTGAAGCCTTTCGGGGCGAAGGAACAAAGGCAGGTCGGGTTACCAGCTTAGGCGGGTACGGCCGGCGAGGGGTAAGGAGCTGTCATGGAGCTCGATTGGAGCTCACTGAAGCTTATCCACTACACAGAAAAGAAGCAATGTGATGAAAACGTGAAGCCGGAGCGCGAAGAGGTATGAAGAGATACGTGACGATAGGAGAGAGTCAAGAGAAGCTGAACACAAACGCCCCACACACGCGGGGCAAGCACAAAGCAACAGAACGAGCAGCAGAAAAGGCACAGGCCACGGCAGCTCAGGAGCTGCGAAAACAGAGCGACCCTTGGACGATTGCGACCGTAACGCCGCCGAAACACACAGCCCAGCAAATGATGACTTCACCGCCCTGCCCTGCAATCTGCCATTGGCTGCGACGCGTCCGGATGGTCTCGGTTCGAGACAAGAACTTCCAGAGACATTCTTGACATCCGATCTGGATCTTCGAGACAGCTTGCACGACTTCTCAAATCCTTCGCTCAGTGGTCGCAGTTTTCCTTTTCGTCAAGAGCTGAAGGAGCTCTTTCACATGCTCGTCGAACGCACGGCCATTGGAAGCGGCAGAAAGCGTCACCAAAATAAAGCTGGAACCTAATTTTGACCGACCGTTTATCTATGAACACCACTGTTTCGCGACTTATATTCACGTTAAGGATGCCGACTTTATTGCTATCAGCCAGCCAGTGATTCCTCTTGACGCCCTTGGACGATGGCCACTGGTCCTTTGTAGACACGACGGCCTTGGAAGTAGTAGGTAATCAAGGCTCCCACGACAACCGCGACAAACATGACCGGGGCCCAGTTGAAGTTGTCGACAGTAACCGGTTGAGCATTAGGCCAGAAGCCTGTTGAATCGTTAGTGACGCGTTCAAGGAACACCTGATATTACTTACACCAGAAGAAGACCTCCCAAGCAAAGAGAAGGCCAACAATGTTGATCACGACACCCCAACGGCCAAGACTCCACCTTGCTTTGGGGAGAAGGTGCGGGGCTGTCAGGCGTCTGTACAGCACGCAAGTGATCGAAATAGCATATGTTCCCATCTGTGCAACAGCACCCAGCGAGATGATAGCGTTGAAGGCAGCTGAAGATCCAATGTTGATCAGCGACAAGATGATGGTGAACACTGCTGAGAAGATGACAGCATTAACTGGAATCATCAGCTTCGGGTTGACATATCCCAACCAGCGCGAGCCTGGGAAACCGCGATCACGAGCGAAGGCATATGTCTGTCTTGCTGTCGATGCTTGATATGAGATGTTACCTGCCATGAGGAGGACCATCATCAACACTGTCAAGACGATGGTACCGTTCATGGGCATTGCCTGCTGGAAAGCGTACATCATCGGATAGCCAGTAACGTCGTTGATGGCGTCTTCGACAGATGGCATGGCGAAGAGGAATGAGACAAGCATGATCAGACCAAGGAGGCCGTTGACAATGTAAGTCCACCACTGGAAGAGGGTTAGCATATATCAAGGAAAAGTCCTCCAGCAACACTCACCATAGCTCTTGGAACCGAGAGTCCAGCATCTTTGACCTCTTCGGACATATGGGCTGCTGCATCAGAGGCGCCCAGGAAACCGACTGCGGAAATCTGACCGATCATGAGAGCGAGACCCATCGTTTGCCAGCCACCATCGTTCTGGAAGTCGAGGAATACCTCTCTGGCGGGAACGTGCGGACTGAGCACCCAGAAGATGACCATGATTGCCAGGAAACCAGCGACATGCAGAACCATGACTGCATTTTGCATGCTTGGCAGCCAGTGGTTCAGCCAGATGTTGAAGACGACACAAACAAGCATGACGGGGAAAACGAGCAGCGTGCCCTGCCATCCAGGAGCGGCATAGTCGGGGTTCTTGATGATGATCAAGGACTGGATCAGCGTACCGCAGATGAAGCCTCCTGAAGCGTTTCTAGTCTTCGGTCAGTACTTGTGGATGCCGTTGTGTTGAAGCGCATACCCAGCTTGCCAACTCAGAGTCGAGACCCAACCCGTGATATACGACAGGAACTTCTGACAATTTGGAGGCGCGAACTCTGACACCCAGTGATACTGTCCACCACTACGAAGATTTGGTCAGCACCATCCTGAACATTATCTAAGCTCTACTCACCATGTAGGAGCCATCGAACTCATCTCAGCCAGACTTGCGATGATGAACCCGTACCCAATCATGACCCAGATATAACTCCAGAACAAACCAGCACGGCCACCGTCAACAAGACCTTGCGTACAAGCCATGAGAACAAATTCCCAGGTCGCCATCAAGATAGCAGTAAAAGACAAGAGCGAGACCTGTCGGAAGACCCTCTGTGCGCACAAACGTCAATGCAAGTCCGAGACAGGACGATGGCCACCAAAAAAGACATACACGAAGTTCTTGCTCTTTGCCCATACGCATCATATCGCGCTTGTCCGATGGTACAGAGCCATACACGTCCGCCGTCTCATCTGACTCCTCGTCTCTTGCCGAATCATTGTAGTCACCGAGTTCGAATTGCGCATGGCGAGCAGCGGCGGCAGTTTTCGTTGGTCGATTGGCAGAGTCTCCGACCTCACGCTCACCGAAGCGTATAGCGCTACTCTTGTTCTCCTCCGATGACATCGACATGGTTGCAAGAGCGAAATTGAGATTGACGACCAAGATGTAACTCGACACCCCAAGACTTTACAAAAGGAAAGGGAGCAAGGAAGAACATGTTTCAAGGATAGTCCGAAGTCATATAGTTTACCTCTTGTCGTCCATCAATTTTAGTTCATCGCATACATTACCCACCTTCCGACTTAAGGCAACGAAAAGACACCAGCAACAAATCAATTCTGCCCACCACCTGCACGCTTCTCTGCTGATGCAATACCTATGCCGCGGAGCATTGACTGCTCTTGACGATAGCCCGGGCCCAGAGTTCGCTCTGCATACAAGCCTTGAGTTTTATTTTTCCGCCATCGCATGCAAGCCACACGCCGCTCAATAGTCGGGTCTTGGATATATTATTCCGGGTCCTGGAGTTTCTTACGCACGGTAAAATCCTTTGAAGGATGAACATAGTTTTGACGGAAAGTGTTTGGGGAGACGACGACCCCTCAAGATCTGCGCGGAGGTGTCAAGGGGTCCAGGCTTCGAGATTTTATATCAGTATAGATTAGCCGCTGATAAGGACGACGCCTTCTGTTCACCACCACAGCTGAGAGATTCTGCTCGTAAACAGAGTTGCAATTGAGTATGAAGTTCTTACGCGAACAACTCAATTGCTCCTTCGATATTGTGAAGCAGGCTATCAAAACTTTCGACAGCGAAACCAAAATATAGAGGTTTCATCTACTGTATCTTTGTGGTGCCGTAAAGCGACGACCAAATGCGATTGTTCCGCTCTCGCAAGCTGATAAGACAAACCACGCCTATAGGTCTACCATCAAGCCATGGAATTTTGCCGAAATGCTTGTCGCGGCTTTCTGTTCCTGCCGACTGCTTACCATACCAGCGGTATGCCTGCACGCGCGCCACCAAGCTCTGGCTTCTGTCGGTATGAGCGTAGAAAAGCTTTGCGGACTTGAACCCTTGAACGTGCGAGGCGGTGGACGCAGGGTGCGAAGCTTAAAGTATAGCGCTCTGACAACCTCTCCTTACTCTCCTCATGATGCACTCGTGATGTCTTGTTGAGACTTGCTGATCAGCTCTGTCAGCCAGAGATGCACAACCGCCAATACCCTGCTTACGAAATACTGCCAGTGTCTCAAGTCCGATAGGTAGCTGGGCCCAAGAGCCGTCTTCTCGAAGTTGAATCGATGATCTGGCACAAGCGAGTTTCATCTCACCTGCAGACGCCATGAACTGCCCAGTCGATCACCTCACAAGGCACGGCTAAGCATGAGCACGCTCGTACACCCTCTTGGCCTTACCAACATCCGCACTGTTCGGCATGCGAAACAAGTCAACCGAGCATGTCGGTTGCGTGCTCCATCCAGGCTGATCCGGAAGCAAGCCCAATCATGCACCCGGCAGGATTCTCAGCCACAGCCACGAGCAGGTCCAGGGTCTTTCCAAGACTCTGCCTCGTGAAGACCAATAAGCCGAGCAGCAATCTCTGATGGCTTTCTCCATAGATGATAACGTGAGCAGGAAGCATGAGCCCTGAGGGAATAGAGTGACCCCAAATAAAGAGGATATGTAGTGACATGCGCACCTTGCGGTCATTTGGTAATGCTTCTTTGTCGCTCTTTTTTGAACCTGATTTATAGCCGCTGTAACATGCCCACATGGCCGCTAATCTGACGACGGTCAATGGTGCTCCTCTACCGCCAGGTACTTACTACTTCTCGCGCATCACCGACACAGACCATGCTGGTTATGTATGGATTGTCGCCTTGCTCTCCTTGATATACCCCTTTGGCACACTTCTAGTACGGCTGAATGTTAGGTGAGTTGGGAATGGAAGAACATGACTGACCAAACCAACTCACAATCTACCTAGATGGGGTCTCTATGGCGCGGATGACTGGGCGTTGGTGGCAGCGACAGTATGTACCTTTCTTTTCGGTCCAACAGTCTCGCGTCTAACCAGTGAGCCAGCTAGCTGCGGTATGCCAACACATTCCTATCTTCGTTGGTTTGAAGGCAGGATTCGGTAAATCAAGCAAAGTCCTCGAGCAAGGTCAAATTGCGAGCATTGACGACGTATGTTTCCAGGATGAGTAGTGTGAAAGCCTTGTTGACTGACCCAAGTAGTCCATATACGCAGCTGAAGTGCTCTTCATCTTCGCATATACGCTTTCGAAGGTCTCGCTCGCATTGTTTGTCAGACGACTCTTCACCCACAACCGAAGGCTCAATACTGCACTGTGCTGGTCGCTTCTAGGCATTACCGTTGCCTGGGGTGTCGTTGCGCTTTTCGTTCTCTTGATAAATTGCTCACCGCACCACTTCTTTTCAAAGAGGAATACTTGTCCATCATATGTCAGTACAATCATTATGAGTCGAGCTTCCATTACTCACCTAGCAACAGATAACACGATGGCGAGCTGTGACAACGTTTGATATCATTACAGAAGCCGCCCTTATGATCGTTCCTTCATACCTCGTGTCTGGCGTGATGCTAGGCTCGCGGCCGAAGATGCTTGTCATGACTGCTTTCGCATTCAGACTCGCGTGAGTACCTCCTGAACCTGGACTGTGCCTATTCTGACTTTATTCAGTGTTGTTGGTTTCTCCATCACACACCTGCGGCGGCTTTCTCGGACTGTCGATGCCGAAGACAAGGGCTTCTCCTTCATCTCGCCAGCGATCTGGATTCAGATATGGTTGGCATGGTCGCTAGTATCTGCATCCATACCATCTTTCCGAGCATTCATGAATCCTTTCGACAACATATCTGTCGCAAAGACGGACGACTCACATAGTGCCTCACGCTCCGAATTGAATGGCGCGTATCTGATGATGGGTCCGATCTCCAAGCCAAGCCATCGAAATCATGGCGCATCGGCGCGATCAGCATCCCAAGGCATGAGCTTGAGCTCGAAGCTGGGCACAAGGACGTCAGTCCACCACGAATCCCGCGACAGATGTGTCGATGAGGCCCGATCTATGGAGAGCTGGCACTCGCGATCAGGCATCATCCGCAAGGAAGTCGAATGGGAGATTAGGCACGACCACGAGCCGCTGTGAGGGACACTGGCAGGAAAGTACCTAGATACAAGTGCCCTATTCCCTGTTCTTATCGAAACAGGCGAAAGGTGTCAAAGAAAGAACAGTCATCTTTACGCGCGGTCGCAGTCTGCACCTGCTTCATGAAGTCATTTGAGTTTCGAACCCGCGAGTGATTGCCGTTTGGAATCGAGCCCGCGTGGAAGCTCTTAACCGAACCCCGATGTAAGTAGCCCTAGCCGAGACCTTCCATCGCCCTCGCTAACAGGTCCAGCCGGTGGATTTTGAGACAAAATCCCGAAAAGGCAATCGCACGTCGAGATTGAACAAAAGACGACCCATGCAGGTCTTTTGTTATCGATTCTACAGCACGAAAACTCTTTGGAAAGGACACACTTATGTTCAGCTCTGGTTTCCATCTTGTCCAGCCCGCGTGAGACTGCCCTGATCAAAGAAGGCGCGATCCGGTGGCTTGGGCTTGGCTCCTGCTCCATGCAGATCTGGGTCGTGTATCCACTTTTAGCTCGGTTGTTGTTTCTGTCGTTCAACGGGAGAACATTCAGGTCGTTTTTCAGGTTTTACTCAAACATGCCTCAACGGAAGCCCGGAATCTTTCTTCTCTCCTTTGTCATCTCCTGCTTTTACTCTTCCTGTTCTTGTGAGGAACGGCGTGGATAGTCGATATGGCCATGAACGTGAAGCCTCTTAATGCTGATACAACGTTCTTGATCGACTTCATCCCTTTGTTCGCGCCTGCACATGCGTCGGCTCGGTTTCCTGGATCTTTTACTGTCTTGATTGATCCTTGGGTGACTGGAAGCTCTTCTGTTTGGAAAGAATCTTTCCAAATATCACATCACACAACTTCACCATGTATCTCTTCGTTGAGAGAGATTCCACAACCGGACCTCATCATCATATCGCAGGACAAACCCGATCACTGCCATAAGCAGACCTTGTGCACTCTACCAGCAGACGCCAGGATTCGCATTCTGGCAACTCCAGTAGCTTCCAAATTGATACGATCATGGAAGTACTTCACACATGCAACTATCGAAACAATGCAGCCATACAACAGCAAGAATGATGAGTCGATTATACGCATTCCAATCCCTGGCTACTCCTCCTTTAGCCAAGGCGGTGAAGTCACTGTGACTTACATGCCTCAACGGATGGATCCTACGAGGCTTCACAACGCGATAGGCCTTACATATCGAGCACCAAACAGCACAACCACATCAGTAAACGGATCCGTCGTCAATTTGTTGAACCTACCCCCATCCCCACAAGACTCTCCGATGGCAGGAAATTTCCCAGATCCAATGAACGGTCGAAACAACCCTATGACACCGCCTGATTCGCCCATGGAGCTAGATGGAAACTCGCCCATGTTCCCGTCACGCGAAAAGACCATCAGTATTCTCTACAGCCCTCATGGCGTCGCATACACTGCCATTGAGCCATATGCACTGTCACATTTGGCCAAAGAGTCGGCACTACCTCTCACGGCTCTGTTTCATTCGATCAACACGGAGGAGAACCCGTGGTTCATGGGTGGTGTGGTAGCAGTAGGATATCCAGGAGGCGCTGAGATAATCCGGAACCTTGGAGCTCGATACTGGATTAGCGCACACGACGAGGTCAAGGACAACAGAGGTTGGTCCGTGGCGTGGATCAAGAGTAGAATGTACTCTTCAGAAGAAGCACAACAAAAGTTGGACGAGGAAACGAAAAGCACTGTGTTGCATCAGGATGGAAAGCATGGAACACTTGGCCCAAGGACCCAGATCTTCAGACTGGATGTGGGAGAACAGCTACGCATCGTTTGATTTTGGGCGCACTTTGATTTTTCCAGCGAGCATATAACGACTAATGAAGGGTAATGACTACTAATGAGGCCGTAACAAAAGAAGGCAATTTCTCGAACGCACTTTCTACCTTCTGCCATTTCATTCGTTCTTCCTGACCAAAACTCCCCTCGGATCATATCTCTTCTTCACGGCTTGTAACCTCTCGTAGTTGTCGCCATAGACCTGGTATCTATGTCAGCCTTTGGGAACCAATCGATCAGAGCTCCAATGACTTACCGCTCTGTAGTCATTCCAGGGTTGCAAGAAATTAACGAAGTAGTCCGCTGACGAGAATTTGCCCCCCACAATCATAGGACCAGCATTCTTGAGCATGTCCAACGCTTTTTCATCCAGCTTTGTAGGATAATCTCCCTCATCCGGTCTGCCGACTCCAAGTTGCAGGAGATGCTGATTTTGTGTATGTGGCCAGGCACATTCGCTGCTGTCGTCAGCAGATCTGAAGACTGCTTTCTGGAACAATTCGAGTAACACGAATGTGCCGATGTTGAGTTTGGTGGGTTCGAGGGCGATGGTGGTTTCTAGCCATTCCCAAGCGCGAAGGATGAGGTCTGCGGTCATGTCTGTGCCTGCGACTGTTGGGTTGGACATGTTAGCTGAGCAGACTCCTTTGGCTGCTAATACACTGTCTGTCGGCCCCTCGTTAGCCAGAATCTTATATCAGCATTGAGACGATAACATCACTTACCACCATAAATATTGACCTCCCTCAGAGTCATGACCTTAGTCAAGTCAACAGCTCCTTCGATCTCCAGGGCCCATTTAAATACCTCTCTTCCATGTTCTTCGCCTTCAGTATCAAATAGCCAGATGGCCAATCCAGGTTGAGCTTTCGCACCGATGAATACTCCTTCCATCAAGTCCAAATTGTACAGATACATCGCCGTACTAGGCCACTCATCCATTCTCTTCGCAAACTCAGCAACGCCTTTTGCTAATGCTGGCAGCGAAGATCGCGGGTAGTTGATGCTTCCACTATAGATCTTCTGTGAGAATCTGCGAACTTTGAGTTTAAAGGCAGTCACGATGGCGAATTCGTGACCGCCCCCGCGAAGAGCAAACAGTAGATCTGGTTCTTCAGATGCCCAGATGATACTGCCGTCCAGTTTGACGACCTGCGCATCGAGAAAGTTTTGAGGGTCTGAGGCGAGACCGTAGGTAGATGACATCCAGGACAGACCACCATGTAGAATCATGCCGCCAACGCCGACGAAACTGCATCGTGCGCTCACAGCTGGCCTAGTGATCAGTATCCGACTTCAAAAAAGCTGGCGGTGAGTTCAGACTTACCTTGATATCCAGGTGCCTGATCCTCCAGTTTCTCCTCCACCTCCCCCCAAGTCATGCCTCCTCCAACGATAATACTCTCATCCTCAGCATCGAAGCTGAACTCTTTGAATCCAGCAAGACTGATCAGCACATCTTTCGCACTGGCATCACCAATACCTTGACATCGAACAGCCCAATCGAGATCAGTATCCGCAAGATATGCCACAAGTCGAAACAGACTAGCCAAAGAGTCCGGTCTAGCTAGTATCTTAGGATGAAGGTTCCGATGCGCTTGCCATGTTTGCGATTCAGATTTGTATTGGGCAGATGAAGGGTCGATGATTTCGGAGGCTTTGAGGAGGTTGTGGATAGTGCATTCGAGGTCGAAGCCGTCTAATGTTGACATGATGATCGTGTAAATGACAACAATGTGCTTTGGGAGTAAAGCAGTCAAGTTGATATACTGTAAGCGTTTATAAGACAAGTTCAGGAGCTCATGCAGTGAGCGGAAAGCGGGGTCCTTGGAGGATGCACGCGAGGCATTAGTGCTGACTGAGCATGAGATACAACGTACTACACACGTTTCATCAAGACATGTGGGCGAGAAAATGGCCTTCGATCAAGACCTTCATGCTACTTGGCTAGGCTGTGGATTATATTGAATCGGGGAAGCTCTGAATGTTTTGGAAGGGCTGTTCTAATATTAAATCTCCTTACAAATACATCGACATCTTGATGAGTCTTACTGACACTCAGCGTCCCCATCATGAAGGCTGTTCCTGACGTGCATTGCTGTAAAGTTCCTGGTGATGCTCGGTGGATCTGACTTGTGCTGTTGCTTGACACGCCACTCCAGGCTGGCCATTGTTGGCCCGCGCTGAGAAGACAGAGACCGAGAGAACACACAGCGCTCTGCTGACACAGGACTCGGGGTGTTGAGCCTGCTGTCTCGAAGGGAACTAGACAAATATGTTGATTCCGCACATGTGCAGAGACGCTGAGAAGCACAAAGATGCTCACATCGAGCCCGGTGGATCTGATAATATGAATCGGTCTCCAGACATCTGCGTAGAGTTCGTCTTTCCAATCAACAAGACTGTTGATCCGACGGTGCTTCAGTTTCGGCGCTTGTCACACATTCCAGCAGAGTTCTTCAATCTTTTGTAAGCCCGTTCCCTAGGTAAGCGCTGGGCGTCGTGACAGTAGATGGATTGTTAGAACGAAGACTGAGAAGGTTATCATCCGGGTGTAGCAGATCTTCGACTGTTTCGTTGGGCTGCTTGGCATTCTAACTTGATGTTAGCAAGTGGTCAATCACAAGAGGCCAAACGAACTCACGAATATCCTCCAGAACAGAACCTTGTCTGGCTCCGGTCTCTTCTTGACTTGCTGCTGGGCCCAGAGCAACGCTGACGCACACTTGGGGTTGTTTTCGAGCAGCTCTGCTGGAAGTGACAGCCCATTCACGATGCGTTCGCCTACTCCTTCCCCCCACCAGATGTTGACGTTATGAAACAACACGCCCACATAAACGTAGATCAGTACAGCTAGAGGCTCACGCTGACAAACGAGATGGAAGAAGTCCGGTCCGACGAATAATGAGAAGACCATGATGCTGTAGGGCGAATCATGGAACAGTCTGATCAACAGATCGATGGTTTCGTTGTAGATCTTTACATCCGGGCTCCCGGCGACAATGTCGTATAGATCGGTCAGTCTGTCGTGGAATGATTTTCGGATCTCCGGGTCGTATTCCCACAAGATTGTTTTTGGCTTGAAGAACGGATTCATGGGGCCGTATCTTAGATGGTCTACCATGGTCAACCAAAGTGTAGCTGACCCTCTGAAGTAGCTACGAAGTCCCACGAGATGTTCGATGGGGTCGTAGTCGGTTTGAGGCATTGCGATCTCGACCATAGAAGTCAGTAGAGAGCTGTTACATTGTTAGCGTCATTCGGGAGAGGAGAAATGTTTGTCTCAGGCCGATCAATGCGAGAATTGTACAATCTACACACCACATCGACCACCGAAATTGGGATTGGCCGCACTTACAAGGCGAATGCAGCATGGCAAGTTTCCTCGTTGACGTTGTCCAAAACTTTGTAGAACATCGGGAGTGCTCGACTCTGATATTGGACGGCAGATCTAAGCCAGTAACTCTTGTTGAGAGGGTGAAGAGAGCCGCGATGGAGGCAGGTCATCGCAAATACGGCATCGAGAAGGTAATCGTTCTGGAAAGCTAGTTGGGGAAGTCCAACTTCCCACATGTGCCAATCCTTAGGATCATGACAGAGAGTTTTGATGGTAGTTGTGATGAAGAAATGTATCAATTCCAGTTCTTCGACTCGAGAAAGTATAGACTGTCGAGTTTCGGAGGCAATTGGCGATTTTGGCTCTTCATGACCAGTCGAAGGACTTTGTTCGTTCGAGGAGAAGCTGCAAGTTGCTTCTCGTTTTACGCAGTTTCCACAATTTGGCCGTACTTCGTCGCACTTTTCCGGGAAGTCAGTCCATCACGTCGACACCACACCAAGGATATCCATGAACAATCAATACCTTGACATGTCTTTTCTTGCATTGTACGCATCCTCCTCTTGACTTGTGATGGGCTTTTCGAGTTGGTGGCATGGTAGTCGTGTCAATTGATCATTACTCCGAGATTTCCCAGCTGTCAAGGACAGGCAAACGGCGTCCCTTTGTATACTCCTTGTAGTCGCTCCGGAAGATAGGAAGACAACGGTCCCGAGTCATCAACGAAAAATTATAGAGATGTGAATTATGTCAGGGTAAAGTTAGGTACAAGGCGCAGCGAGCCCTCGGGAACGGGTGGTTGATCGGGGATCGGTGGACAATCAGCCCGTGTAGCGTGAGGAGCTTTGACAAAAAAGAGATCATGCCGAGGCCGATATGTCCTTCTGTTCAAGGCGGAAGACGCGACTCTCACCCTTTGCAGCATCTTTTGCGAGCATGGAGGAGTTTCCTCGGACCATGTTGTTGTTGTCGATATCAGCGGTAATGGAATAAAATAACCCCCTTTTTGAGTCCTTTGTCGCGACATCAATCCCAGAGCCTTCGGCTGATGTGAACGTGGAATGTACACGGTTCGAGGAGTTCAACAACAGCTCGCATTGCTGTTGGCGGGCAGTGCAAAGCAAGACGGCAGCTCTCGATGGAACCTGGAGACTACTTATACTACACTGGCATGTTGTATATCCGAGACGAGTTCTGCAGGTACGAATGTACGAAGCTTGTGGATTTCGTATGGATATACGATGCGGAGGTGAGGTTGAGAACCAAAATCCCGTTGTCTATCGGCTCCACGTTGCAACATGAAGTTGCTTGCGAGTACGAATACGAATCTGGATTCGAGAAACGTCTTCCTCCACGGCCAGAGAATCACCACTTCTTGGATTGCATATCATCATCTTGGATTTCAAGACTGGTGCATTGGTTAAGTTTCGACGTGCTGAGTACTCCCGGGAAGCTAGAGATGTTGTTCTCTCCAAGTCCTCACTCTCGCGCAGGTCTTTATCACTTGACAATCTTCAGTCCAACACTAAGACAGGGAAATTTCCACGTCCAGTGCAAGGGTTTCTCCGAACAGACCAGGCTGGAGCCCAGTTACGAGTCGCAGCGACTGCCATTTCGCTTCGTTGGGACAGTTTCCGACACAAACCTTTCGGCCACCTGAAAGCAGCCCAATCCCGGGGGATTCTCCGGTTGACTGGACATTTCTGAACAGATACTGTGGATACGAGTACGAATGCGAATAAGAGGCAGGATACCCAGACTCTCTACCTTCAACCTGGAGCTAGCAACACCGACTACGCCTCCACTACCTGGTTCACTCGTGCAAACGAATCATTTGCAGTGCGGCTTGGAGTAAAATGACAAACGTAGGCGGCTGTGCTGCCGATGAACTGGGAATGATCGATTTGTTGATTCAGGACTTGGACGCTGGCATTTTCCAACAAGCTCAAAAGCGCTTGTCTTTCCCATCGTAAAGAGAAGGTAGGACATTTCGAGAACTAAGATCAGTACAACTTTACTTCGTATCACTACTTGGATCAGCTGCTGGATATCGCTTGTTCCTTCGCTTTGGACATCTCATCATGACGATATATCACAACGTATACCCCTACGATGCTTCTGTTGCAGCTGCGGTACTCTTCACAATCTTGTTCTTTGTTTCCAGCATCGTACATCTGTACCAACTCCTGCGGACACGGACTTGGTATCTGCTACCTTTCCTCATCGGTGGCATCTGTAAGCTCAATCTACAAGTCCGTCAGCTTCAAAGCATGATATCTGACCCAAGACCCAGTCGAAGGAATAGGCTATGCCTTCCGCACCGTCTCCATAAAGCAAAGCCCAGACTACACACTCCCACCTTATGCTATCCAACTCATCCTCCCTCTCATCGCACCCGCTCTTCTGTCAGCAACGATGTACATGTCTCTCGGTCGCATCATCCTGGTCGCCCAAGCCGAAGCCGTCGCCCCCATACGCCGCACCTGGCTCACCAAACTCTTCGTCACAGGCGATGTCCTCAGTTTTCTCGCTCAAGCCTTGGGTGGCGCCATCCTCGCTCAACAAAAAGCATCGTCCTACAACACCGGCCGTTGGATTATCATCGTCGGTCTTGTTATCCAAGTCTTGTTCTTCGGCTTGTTCCTGATCACCAGTGTGATATTCCATGTCAGGCTGAACAAGACGCCCACACTGGCATCGCAAAAGTTTGCTTGGAAGAGACATTTGAGCGCGCTATACACAGGCAGTGCACTTATCCTTATTCGATCGATTTACAGATTAATCGAGTATTTGGAAGATGCGGGTGGCTATTTGATCACGCATGAAGCTTTTGCTTATGTGTTTGATGCACTGTTGATGTTTGCAGTCATGATCGTGTTCTTCTGGATACATCCTAGTGAGATTCAAGCACTGATCAGAGGCAAGGGAAAGGCCATCAAGCATGGATTCAAAGTTGTTCATCTGAACGAGACGGATGATGAAGTTGTCTTTTTGAGCGACGTGGCGCAGACCAAGTAGAAGGGAACAAGAGACAGAGCATCAGGCCGAACGGAGGGTTACGATAGACAGAGCATACTTGGGGTTACAAAGTAGAACTGGTCTAGATGCAAAACTCGCAAAATTTGCCACTACAACCCATCATCCATTTCATAAACCTTATCCCACCTACCATCCCACCTCCTACTCGAATCAACAAATCGCAAATCCGTCGCCAACCTAATAACGCCCTCCTCATCATGATTGACCGTACTAGCATGAATCGTGAACGGTGTATGCAACACCACATCCCCGGCTTCATAGTCCGCCACCAACCACCTTTTGTTGAACCTTTTGCTGTAAGCAGAGGGGGCGGAGTCGAGGAGCCCTGTATCCATCATTGTGGCGTTGAAGGCGTGTTTGGCTTGTTCTTCTGTTAAACCGCTGGAGATGGCGGAGTTGTAGAAGGAGGTTTCTTGGTCGCGGCCGAGTGTGTGTGCTGTAGCTGCGTTAGCGAGATGATAGGAGGGCAGATGAAAAAAGAAAGGAGAGAGTGATGACTTACCTTTTTCAAGATAAATCAACCCGCCGCCATTGACTTTGATATCACCCATGGGCACCCAAGCGGTAATTGCAGTGGGCTCGCCATGCCTCAGAAAAATCTGATCGTAATGCACACCAATAGCATGAGTCCCTGGGATATTATTCCTCAACAGCGTACGCTTAATCGCCAATGTGTCGTCTCCCCAACCCGAGAATTTCGAGATGAACTCGGAGAGTGCGGGATGTTTGCAAAAAGTCTCCTTGTACCAGTCTTGCTTGTGTGCGTCCAGAGCTCTGTCGACAAAAGTTGCTGCTCTGTCGTCGCCGGGTCGCTGGTTTCCTCCTACTGCGCCTGCGCCGATGCCCGGGAACTCGGCGGCGGACTTGGCGGAGTCGAAGATGCCTTGTTCGGATGTTGTGCCGGGCTTTAGTACGCCGGAGGGGGACATGAAGTCGAAGTAGGAGCGACGGGCTGTGAGGACATCTTCGCGAGGGATGAGGCCTTTGAGGAAGATATAGCCGTCTTCGTTGTATTTCCTGCGGAGCTCTTCTAATGGTTCATCTGGTTGTGATGGCTGGAGCCATGAGTAGTTTTCTAGTGGTCCATCGTTGACGAAGAGCTTTGGCTGGGAAGGTGTTGCGTTTTCTTCAGTTGGGCTGACCGAATGAGGCATGCTGAGAGTTGTGTGATGATTGCGGATTGTGTCGGAAGATAGGTGGAAAGAAAGAATAGAAACACCGCGTCCAGACGTCAACTGCTTGCCTATATATGCTACATCTTACCTTCGCGAGATATCATCCCGAAGAGAGGTGCTTCGATGTCTTCCAATTCTAGGAATATACTCCGTCGTGAACAAGAATATGGTGGGGTAAATTGCGGGGCGCGACCAATGACGTGTTATCGATCCGGTCAAACGTGTTGAGCGACTTTTTCCGCGGCCTGCGTTTGTACTTTTGAGTGGAAACAGGAAATGTCGTCCGTCCAAGGAGTTAAGTCATGACCAAACAGGTGCAGGTGCTTGCTTGATTCGATCACCTGTTAGCATGCACATCAACGGCGAGTCATGGAATGAAAAAGAGTAGAAGAAAGCATTCATATCGTCCATCTTGATATGTTGTAGAAAGAGCCCATTTCCTTGACCCAGCCTTATGTCCTTGTGATTTATGGGTATCCAGTAGCGGCGCCATACAACGCCTATAAAAGCAATAAAAGCAACCTGTTCGTACCGCCGTATCCCACCATGTCATGAATATCGTGCTTAATATGTGTTGGAGCGTCTAGGCTTCAGCGAATCTGACCATGCGACGCTTGAAGGAGCCGCCACCATCGTCCAGAGAGATGGCAGAGTCCCGGTGTGAAGGCTTACGCTTGTCGTAGCGGCGTTGGCGAGCTTCTCTGGACTCGCGGGCACGCCATTCTAGAATTTGACGACGGCGCTGTTCAGAGCGCTTGGTAACCATGGCTGGGGTCGGTATAAAGCCAATACCGTTGATGCCTTCGCCGTCATCGTCTGCCGTGTCGTCGATATTGTGGCCAGTAATCTCGTCTTCTTGCCAGGTCATATTTTGGTCTTGGTTGTGTTCGTCCTCAACAGGGGTGGACGGGGAGTCACAGCGCAGTGTGGACAGCTTGTCTTGTGCAATCTTGATGGCTGTCGGTAGAGATAATTGTTGGTCTTGTTCATGATTTGGTGAAGCGATGGGTGTAGGAGGCGGAGGAGAGGTGACGCGGCGAGGCGGGTGAAGGATAAAGCGGCCTCGTTGCGGTACCAAGTTGTTGGGCGTGGGTGATGTGTTGGGCGAGGGCATGATTGAGTCGTAGGCGCCGGGAGTCTCGTTGATCTCGTCCATGTCGGCAGGACGCTTCTTTGTGGTTGGAGGGTCGGTGGCAGCCATGTCTAGTCGCGATAGATGTTGAGCGACACTGATGCTTGGGCTGTCGTCTCTGTTGCGCGTATTGGCATTGACCATGATCGTCGTGGAGACTGACTCCGAGTCGAACGAAGAAGGTGCGGAAGGTGGTTGAGGGCGCTTTCTCTTGCTGCTCACTGTCGCCATGGCTTCATCTGTCATACGACAGGTGCACACACGGTGCTTAGAACAAGGCAGCCAGACACGTTGTACCAGACAGGAGTTTTTGGCGCTCCAGATGTGATGTGCTGCTGTGACCCTCCCTCACCTCTGGTTCTGAGCGCCGCCCGTTTGGTCTGGATCCACCCGGAGGGCAGACACGTGGAAGGCGGGGCCCTTTTCTGACCACCACTCACTCCCCTTTGGTGACTTCCTTTTGTCCTTGATCATCTTCTTGATCTCGCAAACCAACAATTTGTGAAGACTACCATGATGATGCTGCTATAGCTCATGTACGTCGATTAACTGTCATGATTCTCCTCTGCATCTCATTGAATTCTTGCAACCATTTTTGCTTCCGTACCTTGCAGCGAACGACATTGCTTTTGCGCCCGTTCACATAAAGGCGTTCGGCCTTTTACCACCCGCCGCCTGCCGCTTTACCTGTTCTTCTCAAACAGCCGACCTTTCTCTTTTTGACAGACAGCTTCAAGCACAGACTGTTAGAACTAATAATGCCAACAGCTCGCGTCTCTCGCTCAAGAGCTCGTCGTCTTTTGACCAACGCTCCAACCTCTTCGAGCAGCACCGTCGCTGTGGCTGCTTATTCAATCAATAATCCCGCAGCAAATTGAACAATGCATGTCTTCATCGTCACTCTGTTCTAACTTTCTGATGCTTCTCCTGTGGCGCTGCACAAATCGATCTTTCCCGCTCCAATCATCTGCGACTGTTGCTTCCAAATCTTCATTCCTCCGTTCCTCTCGTCTCTGCCGCTCACTGCTTGATCGTCCCTTGGTCCCAAGATTGCATTGCCCATAGGCTCAGCATCCGGGTTCCGGACCGCGATAATCTACCATCTTATCACTCGTCCGCACCCGTCCGTGAGCGTTTCCTCCCTATCCTCGAGAACCTGAGTCAACAACCACACTATCCTTCCAGCCTAAAGATCATCTCTGTTCTTGCATTACCAATCTGCATCACAGCCGTGTGAAGCCCAAATCGGTCTCTCCCGAAACGATCATTTTGCCGATCAGTCCACACGCAATGCGAACCGGCAGATCATCCGCGTCAGTGCATTGACCGGACCCTGGCCAGACCTGCTCGAGTCTAAGCCCTACCTGGCGACCTGATACAGTTTGCTTGTGCATGCACTCGACGTCCGCCTGCCGTTCATGTTGCTTCTTCGCTTACTTTCTCCGTTAGTAGGGAACCCTCCTTTAGCCACCATGGGCCATGGGAAAACGCCTTGACCTGCTCATCCTCCAAGCTCTCTTCCGTACGCGCAGCCACTCAAACCTACCACCCTGAACAATGCGAACAGAGCCTGTAGAAGACGAGAATTCTGTTCTAGTCCCAAGTCTAATGCCTCCAGCTTGATTCAAGATTAAAACATATCTATCTGTGGAGATGTCAGACCACGTTTCCCGCTCATTCTTGCCCAAGAATGGTTGCTGTACGGATGTTCATCGTTAACATCTGCCGGGATCTGTCTCAGACCCATGGCAAAACACTAATTGTACCACCTACCCGCCAGCCTGGTTAGCGAGAGTTTGCCATCGGTTACCGTCATACTACTATACTACTTTCCCCTCCTACATTTTCTTCCCTTCCACTTGGACCTCTTCATATATTGCACACTGCCTTCCCGTGAGCAAAAGCCATCGATTGCTTGCCGAACCACCCATATTTTAACCTAGTCAATCATTTACTGGGCATCCCTCGGTGCAAGTACAGGCGATCATGGCCGACCCTTCAGCTGTACCGACATTGAGTGAGCTCAAGTCGTATGACATGCTGGCTATATCGGCCGTCTTTCTAGCTCTATCTGCCGTTACAGTCATTCTCAGAGTATATGTCAGAGGATGGATGATTCGCTCTTTTGGATGGGATGATTGGCTTATGATGGTGACATGGGTAAGTGCCGACTTGGATTCCATGTCTATGATTTATCCCTGACCTTCTTGCAGGCCTTGTTCGCCATGACAACGTCTCTGTTGATGAGCATCGCGCTTTCTGAGATCAACCCGCCAGGTGTTGCTGACCAAGACACAGTCAATGGTATTCTGACAGTATGTTACTCTTCAGCCAGTCGTGTATCAAGACTCAATCAGGACTGACCTGATTCACAGTTGGTCGTCTGCATATTTGGACTTTACATCTTGACTACCGTCATCTTCAAGCTTAGTCTGGCCGTCTTCTTTCTGCGTGTCGTGAATCAGCGCTGGCAACGTCAAGTCATCATCGGATCAGTGACACTCTACACTCTTTTCGGCACCGCATGGCTCTTTGTCGCAATCTTCCAATGTGGCAGCCCAGCGAACTATGGAGCGAACGAAGCAGCAGGCAAATGTTTGCCGTTCCAGACTGTACTTCGTCCGCTCAACTACACTCATGGAGTCCTGAACGCCGTTACCGACTGGATCTTCGCCATCAGTAAGTCTTGAAATCTCGGACCCTGTCTGACCAACAACAACAACAACTAACTCTTGTTCAGTCCCCATCTTCGTCGTCAGATCTGCGCAAATGCACAGGCAGCAGAAGATCACGGTCTGCACTATCCTCGGCCTCGGTGTTCTCGGCAGCATCTGCTCCATTGTTCGTCTGGCCTACGTGGATGTCATCGGCGTCAAACTCGAAGACCTCCTTATCTCAGCACCCAACTTCGCCATCGTCAGTATCGTCGAACTCGGTCTCGGTATCACCGCCGCTTGCCTCGCAACCCTACGCCCTCTTTTCGCCTTCTGGTTCGACAAAGCACGTACCGGTATTTCATCCTCTCGGAGTGGAAGAAATACCAAGACCGGGCCCGTCGGACTCGATGGCAGCAAGGGCATGATGGGAGTCTCTGGTTCATACGTCACTTCCGGCCACAACATGGGCCACAAAGACGATGGTGTTGTCACTGTAACCAGAGAGTTGCAGATTTACACCAACAGACCTTCCAACGCCGGCGAGACGATGGAGATGCACAATCTTTCGCCAGACCGAACCCGTTCAGGGCAGAGGTCAAGAAGTCAATCCAGTGAAGAATCTCTACTGGAAGTCGTCTAAAAGCTTTACTTTCCTTTGTTCTCTTATCTAATACCAGCTTCGTACGCTTTTGTTATACAACCTATATACCCTTCAAGACTTTTACGAATCTACAATCATCATCAACAAAACACCTCATGCTCAACACCACAATGCCCCGAAGATTGTTTGGGGGCAGCAGGTGATGTCGTCACGAATAAGGCAACCCATCTAGCCATTTCAACATTTAATCTGAAACCATCAAGAGGTTGTCAGATGACGCATACACCACGTACGCATGTACCTTGCACATCACACATCATACATCACCCATCTTGCATGTACTTCGTCATCTTCATCACGTATCATTGGAGCGCATAGAGCGGCTACAATGCAACAAGAGATTATGAAACTAGATACTGATACTTATATTCATGATTCGTTTGTTTGCACGTGCTTGGCTTGCATTGCTGGGTGGTTTCTCCCTGCATATATTGGGTTGTCTCAGCCTTGTGAGTCTCATGCGCTTGGTCTGCCGAGGGCTAAGGGCAGATGTTGCCTTGTCAGAGATGTTGTCCTGGTGGTTGGGCTGGGGGCTGGGTGGGGATGGATTTTGAAACAGATCGTGGTGATCATAATGAGGAAGGGTATGAAAGAATGTTCAAAGACCGCTTTGTGACCGGGATCATAGACAGGGAGATCTCCATGGATTACTGTTCTCGGTGTCGAGAGTGTTGTACATTGCTACAGGTTTGTGGGTGATTGGCTCATCACACATGAGGACGAGGCGTCGTAGCGAGAAAAAGCCTTGGTGGTGACTTGCACCACAGAGCGGCGAGTAATGACTTCTTGATAGCCTCACAGAGGCATCTGATGTTTGTGTATGCTTCATCTTCCCTCTCCGACCTGCTCTCTCCTCTCCAGTATCTTATCCACAATACCAAACTCCAATGCCTCCTTCGCACTCATGAAGTAGTCCCTCTCCATGTACTTCTGAATCTCCTCCATAGTGTGCTTCTTGGTCAAATGCCTTAGGTAGATCTCGTTGAGCTGCTCGCGCACACGCAAGATCTCCTTTGCATGGATGGCGATATCGGATGCCTGACCTTGATAGCCACCGCTGACTTGATGAATCATAATCCTGCTATGCGGCAATGTATACCTCTGACCCTCAGCACCACCACACAACAGCAAACTTCCCATACTAGCAGCCTGACCCATGCATATCGTGCTAACGGGACTGCGGATATACGTCATGGTATCATAAATGGCCAAGCCAGCCGTCACCATGCCACCCGGACTGTTGATGTAGAGTGAAATAGGCTTTTGCGGCGCATCAGCCTCAAGGAACAGCAATTGTGCTACGATGCTTGCGGAGATTGTTTCGTCGACTTCGCCGTTTAGGCAGATGATGCGTTCTTTTAGCAGGCGGGAGAAGATATCGTAGGTGTGCCAGCCGCCGCCGACGGTTTCGGTGACAAAGGGCATGGGCATTGCGGCGCGGGGTGGGTGGGAGGGCATGTCGCGGTTTGTGGGTGGGTAGGGCGGCGCCGAGAAGAAGCTTCTTGTTGGTGTTGTTGTGAGGGGTGCGGCGGCGCATGTGGTCTTGGAGATTGTTTTGAGGGCGCATCGTGCGCTGAGGCGGGGGAGTAGGTTTATCGTCATGGTTGCTGTGATGGGTTGTGTGTTGTGAGCCTGTTGTCGAGGTGGACCGTCTGCTTGGTGGATGGATGGATGCAAGATTGAAGGAATGACGATGTTTCGACTTTCTGGGGCAAGCTCCGAAGGCGGTGAACCCTCGCAACTTCTACTTCTACTTTTACTTCAGCTTCCACTTCCTGCGCAGTACCATTGCACTTGAACATGCCTTTTCAACACAACCTCATCCTCTGTAACATCAAGAGTGCCTCGACATTCATCAACTGGATTTCCATCACTCTCATACATATCAATCGGAATCTCAATTATTCCATCTATCATCACCCAGTGAGCCGGTCATTATGATTCAAACCATGACAATGTCCGTCCGGATGCGGAATTCTTCTTCTCAAGCAACAATCATCTGCCACAGGAATGGCTTCCATCATCAGCTTTGTACTCAGATCCCATCGAATTCGAATCACAATGAACTTTGTCTGCTTCCGGACAAAGGCATTACCTGTTATATAAACACATCTTGAGACGCTCTTACTCGACCATCCCGAACATATCGCTCTCTCTGCAGTCCACTATCAATGGACCGACCCGTAATAGAAGAAACTGGGCCTGACGGACGAGCTCTCTTGAAAGGAGATCAATCTGGACTTGACAAAATTCGAAAGCCACCGCTTCCAAGACCCAACACAAAATGGGTCGGCGGATACAAAGTTGGCCAAGGAGGTTTTGGCCTTGCCTCTGCCTGGATCTTGGTCGACACGAACACCTCCAAGCCTATCGATCAGGTCGTCATTAAAGACACCTTCGAGCCAGTATGGACTTCCACCGAGGATAAAGGAATGTACAGATCTATCTACAGACAATTGGTCAAAAAAGGTCTCGACTTCGGGGCCAGTCTTGGTCATGCGCCAGGAAAAGCACCGGCCAAAGACAGATTCTTCAAGGAAGCCTATATGCACGGAGTCATGACCACAACCGATCCTGACGAGGAGTTCTATACTGTGCCGCTCTGGGGTTATGCCAGAAGGAAAACTAACATGTTTGAGTACAACCTTTGGCGTTTGTACATGCCTCTGTTTGATTGTCGCGATCTGAGATCTCTTGTCGGTGTCCATAAAACGGCGAACAGGCGCATCCCGGAACCTTTCCTCTGGTACACTCTGGACTGTTTGATGAAGGCAGCAATCCTAATGGAAAAAAACCCTCGAGAACTTTCTAATAGCGGAAATGAGGATGTGATTGTTGTGTTCGACATGAAGCTGGAAAACATTTTCTTGGCCTCACCCGATCAGAGCAAATCCTTTCCCATATATCCTCGCCCCTATATAGCAGATCTCGGAGGCGCATGTCTTACCGCACCAGATGATCCATTAAACACCAGTAACAGTCTGCCGTTCCAATACACAAAGCAGTGGGAGGCCCCGGAGATGTGGCGACCGGGCACGCCTCCCAAGGGCGAGAGGCAGTCTGAACCTATACTACCAACGGAAGCATTACGTGGTACTTGTACCAACGTGTGGCAGATTGGCCGCGTCCTTCAACAACTGATGATACTGGAGGAGGACCCCATGGAGATAGGTTTCGATTCCGAATGCACTCCAGCACAAATGGAAGCCATGACCTACGAATCTGGAAAGAGTGTCCCGTATCCTGATTCCTACTACTCGGATGACCTCAGAGGATTTGTTCGTGAATGCTTGCAATTCATACCAGAGGCCAGGCCTACCCCTCAGAATATCGTGTCCAGAATCAAGATATTGGGCCCTCTATACTACAAAGGCATGGACATCTTCGGTAGCGACGCATGGATGCAAACAAAAGAAGGACAGAAAGCCGCAAAACCAAAAAACACCACACCCCTACAACCATCACCAGCGGGCGTCCAACAGGCCCGAGAATACACGCGCGCATGGAGCAAGAAAGCCAAAGACCGATTTCTCGAATTGGCAGAATTCCCCGATAGCGATCTGCTCATCCAATGGGCCTTGGACAGGAACGGCAGGCTTTGGCGCTACACCGATCCCGACAGAGATATCGTTGATCGACATGGAAATCCAATAGACGATTTGGAATATAGATACTGCGTGAACTGCGCCAAGAATGTGGATGCTGACCTGCACTTTTGTCCGAAACCAGTACCTGGTTTTGGAGGAGGTCCACCGCGACCTAAATTTGCTGGTGGCTTTTGAGGAGGCCCACCGCGTCCTGGTTAAGAAGGTGGTTTCGCAATGGAGGAGGAAAGGGTGGCGTCGGAGGGGTTGGCTTCGGAGGAACAGGAGGTAGTGGGTTCGGAGGAGCAGGAAATGGTGGTTTCGGTGTTCCTCCAGCAAACCTTGGGTATGATGGTGCTGGTGATGGAGGACCTGTTTTTGGTGGACCCATTTTTGGTGGACCAGGTTATGGTGGACCCGGCTATGGTGGACCCGGCTATGGTGGACCAGGACCAGGTTACGGAATACCACCTCCTTAGCCTCCTCAGACCGGCGGGTTCCCAGGCTTCAATCCCGCGGCACAACCTTTCCACTTTCGATGGCCACCACCCTGATCATGAAACACCTGCTTGATATTATAACCCCGAATCATTGGATGGTGCTCCTCTTGCTCCAGCACAATTCTTGTAATGTTGGAGGTAAGTTTCCAATGGGACCGTAGTATCCAGTGCATTTTTCCGGACAGATCTCGTCAACATCAGCGATATTGTGCGTTTCTACAGCCGTTGGATTAGAACAATCGTGGTCGCCTGGAGATGGCTGGAAATGATGGACATTTGCACAAGGGGAGGTCAGATCTTCTCGTCTTCGTTTGGCAAGTCTATTCAAGGGCTGCTGTTCGTTGGCAATGGTGGTTTTCTGTTTTCAAGAGTAAGCGAGGCTGTAATAGCTCATCAATATTGGTTGCAGTGGGGGAGTGATGATATCGATAGATCAATCGATATGTCATGTGTATCTCTACTCCAAGTTCGTTGCTTCCACACACACTTCAAAAGCAGATACTCAAACATCAAAAGCACAAATGGCAATACGAGATCTTCATTTCTATCTGTGGAACCGAACCTCTGTAACAATACATGCTCATGAGAGTAAAGATTGAGAAAAGAACAAAAAGGGGCGGGGATGTGTGTATACGATTATGCAGAGAAGAAGTGAAAAAAAAACAATGAGTAAGCGGGGGTATCCTCGACGTGACAAACATGCATGATGAACAGAAAATAAAAAGCATAAACACATGCGCTCGATGAGAGAGAGACAAAGGAGATATAAAAAGGGGGGAAGAAGAAGGAAAAGGCAAGGTTGGAGGCCTTGATGCAATGTGGATGAAAGATTCCCAAGATCACGCCTTAGCGTTCTCTTTCTTGCCATCCTTGGAGCCAAGAGCAGCTCGTTCTTGTTCGCGAACTTGCCGTTCCTCGTAGACTCTTTCTTTTTCGCGGCCGGCTCGGTCAAGAGCTTCAATGTATGTTCTGAACTTGACGACTTCGCGTAGGAGGTAGGCGCTCTTCTTCTCCCAGTTGGCCATGACTTTGTTCCAGTTCTGGCCGTAACGATTAGTGTATGCCAGGTTTACGGCATTACGCAGCTCGTTGTGACGCTCCAACTCGGTCTCGACTGATGCGACGTATGCTTTCAGACTACGAAGCTGATCAATCTCGAGCAACTGTGATGGCAACATTGATGCTGCAGGAGGCTTCCAATCGGCAATGTGGGCACGGTCTCCCGGCAATCTAGATCTCGATCCAAAGGTCTGGTCGAATGAACCGCGGACAGATGATTGCATACTCTGCTTGCCAAGACTGTTGACAGACGCTGAATGACCATGATTTCCGGCAGCTCGCGATGGTGGCTTAGTGAGGGGCTCTCCGTTGCTGTTGCCAACCAGAGCAGGGTTGATGATATTATCGCTCCAACCATATTCGATGTTGTCAACACCACCCACTAGAGGCTCTTTGCTCAGACGCGCAGACCAGTAGTTCACGGTAGAAACAAACTCCTCTGCAATCTCTGCAGTGCCGACGTGGAACAAATGAACAGCACCTGTCGGCAAGCTCAATGCCCAAACATGCGGACGAGTCTTACTATAGCCCGGGTGTGGCAGAACAGTTGCAAGAGATTGTCTTAGAAGGAATTGGTCGGTTTCGTCTGCATTATCGGTCCAGTTACCACCACCAACAACTGATGGTGCAACGCTGGCGGCTTTGCCTGTCTTAACAGGTTGGCGTTTGGCGCTGCGCATGTCGTTGATCTTGGTAGTAGTCCGGTTGAAGTTGAACAGATGCAGGTATCCTTTCTCCACGACTGCGAAAGTCTCACTCCAGCTGCGTTCCTTAGCCTTCTTCTCCGGACCGTCCAGGTGATGCTTATGCTTGACCATGCCTTCTTTGGCCCATGGTGCACCAGCCAACTCCAAACTTTCATCCTCAAGCACAGTACCAATCTTCATGACAGACTCAGTGTCGCCTGCACTCTCCTCACGGATGATTGCTTGCGAGAGTGCGTTGGTGAATCCTAAGCTCTGCTTGAAGTCGGGGTGGACTGCAAAACTCTCGACACTCATAGTGGTCTGGGTTCTGCCCATAGAGATCTTGCTCCACATACTGCTTTGTGCAGACGGACTCCAAGCAGATTGGCCATCGTCGATTGAAGTCCGAGTGGAGCCAACGGTGGAAGCAGGGTAGACCTTCTGTCTGGATCGGTTCTTTGTCGCATTCCAGTGGGATGACAAGGCACCGCTGTTCTGCCTCTTCCTATATGAGAAGCCTTCAGAAGGTGCTTTTGAGATGACCGAACCAGTTCTTCGCAGATTACCGGCGACGGTGAGATTTCCGGGACCATGCGATGGTCCGGGGTTATCTCGTGAATTTTGGGAGCCATGAAGCGGTAGAGCCAAAGACACAATTGAGCTGTAGAAAGCCTTGAGAACTGACTCAACCTCAAGCAACCACTTGTGTTCGGGGCCATCGAAGGGACGTGAGACCAAGTGATTTGCCGAGCCAAAGTCTCCGTGTTCACCTGGGCCAGGATCTGTTTCGTATCTGCCCATACCTGGTCTGAAAGACAGCCGCTTGGTTGAACGTCTAAAATCGATAGATCCTTGATCATCATCATCGGGCGACTTGGGCGTAGTATCTGACCATGGTAAAGAAGGTCTCGAAGGTGATCGAGTCGGCCTGATGGTCGCGCTCTCGGCTGCTGCTTTCACAGCGGGCATGGTGTTCTTGATAAACTCGGATCTTGTCATTTTGTGCTGAATATCGGCCATGTGTTGATCGGTATTGAGCAGTAGAAGAGCATAGCAGATGGCATGTACCACACCAGGCCCTTTGAAGCCGTTCAGTGTGTTACACTCATCCCATCTCCGGGAGAATGCGTCTAGGATGCGGTCAACTTGCTGGCTCTCTCCCTTCAATATGAGTCTATCACAGAGCGCGCGAAGACCACTAAGAATGTTACGATTCGCGAAATCGAAGAGATCCATGTAAGCGGTAAGGGTACGGGCGCTGACAGGGTTCTTTTCGCCGAGCCATGGAGCAGCCTCATCCTTGAGCATATGTTGTTCCTCGCCCTGATAGATTTGCCGGGCACGTTCTCTCTCGTCGGCGGTCGGCTCATCGATGGTACCAAGCATGCCTCGAGCGACTTCGACCGAGGGACGGATTGTATGGCCATCAACCTGGAACGAAGGAAGATCACTGTCATCATTTGACACAACGTAGCTTTGCGGAGCTCTGATGCCTTCGATGGGCAGGCCAAGACTATCCCGATTGTGGTCAAAGAAGTGCGATCGAGGCGAGATGGGCTCCCGTTCCATGTCCGAAGTTGGGGACGTGACAAATCTCTCGCTAGGAGTGATCATAGGTGAGTTGGCCATGGGCGAGACAGGACTGAATGCACCAGCAGCCCCAAGATAGGTATCACTGACAGCGGAAATGATTGAAGGAGCTCGACTTCCATCGTCTGCATCACTGTTGTCGGCCAAGAACGAGTTGCTCTGTACCAGATCAGGGCGCGCGTGGCCTGTAGCAACTTGTAGACGCTCATTCACACCACCGAAATTACGTTCCATATCGTCTATCTTCGGGCTCTTGAAGGCTTGTTGCTGCACATGAGGGGTCACAGATTTGGTGCTTCCTGCTCGAGGCTCCAGAGGCTCTACTCCTACTCTTCTTATGGAAGCGTCCGGCGGTGGGGTATATCCTGAGTGGAACATGTCGAGTTCAGAGGACTCATCAGTGTCATGGCTGAGCACACTGGATCGAGTGAGTTGGCTGACTGGAGTATCCACGGGCTTGTTATAGTCAGAGTCAGTTTTGTTCAACTGACTAGCAGAACCGCCAAGGTATTGATCCATGACCATTCGGAGACTGCTTGCACCTGGACTTACAGGTGGAGAGTGATCTTTGAGATGAGAGGCGGACACGAGCGGGTTGGGTAAAGGCAAAGGAGGAGGTATCTCGGTGATGGACTTCTTTCGGCGTCTAAAAAAGGAAGCCTTTTTCGTAACGACATTCTGAGGAGGATCCGTGGAGTTGGAATTCGTCTTGGTGGGAACAGAAGATGAAGCACTCTCTGTGCTCTGGACCGAGCCATCTCTGAGGTTGGGACGCTGCTGGTCTGGGAAGGAATTGGTGCGTGTGGCCGAGCCAAAGACTCGTCGGAAGAAGCCTGGTCGTTCTTTTGGAGCGTCGTGGGCGGAGGGCTGCTTGGAGAGGGATGAGTTTATGGATGCAGAGGAATTGGTAGGAGGGTGGTCGAGCATTGAGGGTGATTGGGCACGCATGTTGGACTGTCGCACAAACTCCAGTGCTTGATCCCGTATGCTCTGCGGAATGTCTGAGTTGTTTGTAGAGGCCTGCTCTTTTGCTGTGTTTGACTTTGATGGTCCACCTGGGACTCTTGGCTCGGGGCAATGGACTTCGTATGTGCTAAACATGCTCGGGATGGGACGACCGCGGTCGAGGATGCCGTTGGACACAACTTCGGGAGTGCCTTGGGTGCGAGGGTCGCCCTTGTCGAAGGTGCCGATGCGAGTGGTGCCGAGGACCTGACCGTAGCCGTAGTCGACGCTCTGAACAGTCGAAGGGCGAGAGTCGGAGTTGCTGTTGGTGCGGATGCGGGCGGTGAGCTGGGAATCGTTGCTGTTTGCATCCGAGTCGTGCGACAGCGATGAGGAGTATGTGTGACCTCTGACGCGTTGTTGCAGGCGCTGGAAGGCTCTCGGCGGGGTGAAGGAGGTGCTACTGCGGTCAAAGTCGTCGCTGTTGATGTCAGGCATGTTCAAAGGACTGAAACCGGGACCTGCAGCGGACCCTGGCATACGATCAAACGACGACAGCAGGTTGTCCAAGACCGAGTCTTGTGTGACGCTCTGCCACGATTCGGGCCGCAATTGGGATGGTTGGGACGGCGGAGATGATCTCAGAGGGGAAGAAGAAGCATGATGATGATGTGAGAGCGATTGGCCGGGCGGAGTTGCTGGCAATGGTGCGTCTAGCCTGTGTAGAGGGACGGACGCTGGCACAGACAAAGAAGGAGGCACAGAGCGCTGAGGATGAGGATGCAGATGCGGATGCGGCTGAGAGCGAGGATCTGCTGCTCGCGGCCGTCTGCTCGTCGACATTGTCGAATCGGCGCGAGGTCTATCCGTTATATCAGAGTGGGTACTCAGTGTTCCCCCTCCCTCAAAGGAACATCCACATGGCGACAAAAGTCAACCTTGACAAGCAGCAAAACGAAAGGGGCCCAAGCCGAATCCGTCCACCAACTCCACTCGCGCCTTCCCCAAGAAGATCTACGCGCCACTTTTCCGCGCGAGACTGCCTTGGCCAACCAATGGTGTGAGAGCCCTGACTATTTCCATCCATTTATATCCATCTATTGAAAAAGAGATTCCAATTCCTTCGTGTCTAGCCAGCCCTCTGTTTGAGCAAGCGATATTTCATTGTTTTGCCAGGAATTTATATCCGTTGGAACTTTAACCAGATAAACGTTGCAACGGCCCTCGCGACCTTTAACTTTGAGCGCTTCGGCAGCAAATCTGCCTTTTTGCTCTTGACGAATGATCAATTGCTGTCACTTTTCGGCTATGCATGGCATCCAAAACACGATGCACCTGCAGTAGCGCAACAACCCAATCAGGCCCACTCATCAATCCTCCGCCCGCTCTTGCATTCTTCACTCAATCGTGCATTTGCTTTGCTTCTAGAATTCATTTGTTCAATGGATGCCTGATGATTCATCGATTCAGCAACAGCAAGTCGGAGTAGAGCCATATTGTTCTCTATCTTCTGGAAGATTTGCGCACTATATGATACTGCAAGCAGCCGGTTTTGAACTGTGTGCCGCAGCGTACGACGTACAGTAAGAAGACCTCAACGGTATACACATCCAAGCACCCCTGGTCTTGGTAGGTACCTCCAAGTAGAGGAGGGGGGCTCACTCATCTCCACTACGTCTTCTTCAGCCACCACATACCACAAGGATAACGCTGCTGCATTGCTGTCCCACCCTCAGGCCAGGCAGACGTGTTCAGGAGACAGCAACAATGCCTTTGCCCAATATATTCTCAGGGGGAGAAATTTCAGCTATCGAAAGTATACGACGTCTGCATATCTCAAGCTCTATACTTCGAAAGCCTAGTCGCGAATGCATCAAGAAATATCTCCGCGACAATCTAGTATGCTCCATCCTCGTAGAAACAACCTCTTCAGCACCCTCATATCACTCTCATGCAAAAATGTCCCCAAAAGCCTCCAAATTCCTCTTTCCCACCACTCCCTGCCCATAAACCGCAAACACCACTCTTGCAAACCAACCCTTGAATTCTTCTTCCGCCAACAAATTCTTCATCTCCGTAGCCACCAACCTAGGCGGACACCCATAGGCTCCACACCCCAAAGCTCCCAGCACAAGACATGTTTTTCCTTCTACAGCTGCACAGCGGAAAATGAGTCTAATCTTATCTTTAAATTCTTGCAAGACGTTTGGGTCTGCGAATCCAGTGTTGGAGTTTGTAAGGGTTGGGCGACGGGGTGCAGCGATTGTGATGACAGAGAGGAGTGCTCTTTCCTCTGGTTGAAGGTCGCGGCAGGAGTTTTCTAGAGTGTCTTTAAACACGACCACGTTAGGGGAGAAGATTCCTGCCATTGAGGAAGGGCCGGTGTTTGCCCAGGGGTAGTACTCTGGTTTCAGCGTTTGATATAACGTGGATGAGTAACAGAGCGCTTCTTCCTGTGTAGCGCTCAACGTGTACCTCCATCCACCACCCGGCTCTTCATCTGATGCGAGGTTGAGCACTGCAACTTTATCCCTAGACTCCGGGTCTGCAGATAGTATGCTTCGGGCACAGGCAAAGGTGTCCGAGTCGAGAACTTGTAACGGTTGAAGTTGCAAGTCTGGAAACTTAGGATCCAAGGGCGAGAGCTCGGGATATGTTTGTGATGTGATGAACGTGCTGTCCAGTGAAGCATTAGGCGTAGTAGCCGTGATCTCTTCTAACCGCTTGATCGTGTCTTCGCAGATTTTGCGGCGAGTGGCCAGATCCGGTAGCATTTTCCAGTAAGTGTGCGTCTCCGGAGTATGTCCTGGTGGTTTTGGAGTTCTCTGATATCGTGAGAGATGTGAGTTTCGTTGATGGTCATTCGGGTGGTTATGCTGATGGAACAAAGAGGATGACGCGGAGACTTTGACGGTGCGAGATGAAAGCTGGTGCCTTGCGTGTCGACACAACACCTGTCTTACACGTTTCCAATCAAAATGTCTAGGAAACATTCGCAGAAGAGGCAGCACTCATATGGGAAGCGACGTACTAGGACTCCATACTCTGATAGCCTTGAAGATGTCCGAACACGTAAAATGGACTTCGCTATTGGTGTGACCCTGGTCAAAACCTGACACGATATGTCAAGCGATCTTGGCTCCCACTTTGCAATTGTTAAGATACCTAGGACACATACTTAGAGAACAACTTTGTCAAATGCTTGTGTTCTAAGGTCGAAAGTTTGACGGTATTCTTTACCGCGAAAGTATCGTGTGAACTGGTGTAGAGGTCAAGAACAGCAACACACTACGCAGTATTTCCAGCCAGGAAACCGATCTCCCTCAGGACAAATATCACGTAAAGAGTCTAAACGACGGTGTGGACGAAGATACCATGACGAAAAAGAAACACTACTGTCGATTATATTACTGGGGTTACTTGGTATAGAGGAAACACAGGGTAATCGCAATGTCGTAAAAAAGCCAGAAAACCCAATAATCAAGCATGAAGCAAAGCGTTCGCGAAACAAATGAGAGTATTAAGACATCGGACAACAAGAGAAACAACGATAGTAAGGAAACGTGTCATCAGGGTCATTGTCAGTCACCACAGTCCTGTTGCTTCCCATGCTACATCAACTTCTTATTCTCTGGCCAACTCCCAGGCTGAGGGAGCAATGAAAGTTCCGTGAGAGCCAATGGCAGGACGGGGAGACAATGATCTCTCGGTCTTCTCCTCGGTGGGAGCAAAACCGGGGGTTGCGGGAGGGAATTCTCCGGGAACGTGGAGCTGGCTGACGCTCATGTCAGTGTCGTGTCTAACGACTCTGGGAAAGATGGCGCCAGTCTGGTGAGCACCATCGCTCTCGAGACCGCCGAGGTGTTCGGAGTCCTCAGCAGCGGGAGTGGGGGCACCGAATGTGCTCGCGCTGTAGGGAACGAACTCAGGCGACTGAGGAACGTTGGCAGAGTTGGGGATCAGGACGGGAAAGGGAGCTGTGCCAGTGTAGGTAGCGCCAGAGACGCCATTGTTGTTGGCAAATGCGGCGGGATTGCTGATGGCAGCTTCATTCGACGTAGGCATAGCAGTGTGACCACCAGTCAAGTCGCGAGGACGCCCGTCTGCATAAGGTGTCTGTTGTTCCTCTTCGATGTTGGAAGGAAGGTCTCTGTCTTGGTGACGGTGGTAGGCTTCAGCGCCCAAGGCACCTGCACCCACGCCTGCAGCTGCGGGAGCCATCCACTCACTGTAGTTGGTGTTTTGGCGGACGGGCTTGGAGGCAGGAGCTAGAGATTGTTGCTGCTCAATGGGGCTGACGGGAACGTCACGCTGGAGCTGGTGAGCTGGAGCTGCATGTTGGACAGGCAAGACAAACGTCTGAGTAGGCTGGACAACATTGTTCTGAGGAGCAGCAGGCTGAATTGGGGTGTTGTTGAAGTTGTCAACAGGGTTGGGCTGGTAGGAACTTGGTGTAGAGGTAGCGTCTTCTCTCAGAGGCATTGTCTCTCTGGCGTGAGCAACCGAGCCATGAGGAGCGTCCTCTCTAAGGGCAAGTGTCTCTCTGGCATGGGCGATAGAGCCGGGAGTAGCCGAAGTGAAAGCTACTCTCTGCTGCGCAGGCACCTCTTCGTGGGTAGAGACACCCTCGAGACGGTAAGGGTTATCATCGTAGTGAGTAGGTGCGGCAAGAGCGACGACACCGGGGAGAGCAGTGGCGGCAGCCGTATTGTGGTGCTCAGGCTCGTCAGACTCGCTATCCGGAGAAGCAGCTAGAGTGCGAGGAATTTGGAGATCAGACGGGAATCGCCCGCCTTGTGTACATCAAGTTAGCAGAGCTCAGTGAGATGGATGTTGACGCTATGAAAGGGGCAGCACATACTCACCTGGAACGGGACGCTGGAGACGCGTCTCACCAATGGGCTGGTTGATGACGCTAGATTGGGCAGAATAGGGGACCTGGTCAGCTTCGTCCTCCTCAAGACCGTCACTGCTGATGCTATTGCGGTGGCTGTTTTGGCTGATGCTGCGAACGTGCTGACGAACGAAGGCGTTGCGTTCTTCGGCAGTCTTCTCAGTCAAAATCTTGATGGCCTCGTACCAAGCCATCATAGTCTCGTAAGACTCGGCGCGGAAAACCCAGTTGTGGCCGCGGTGCATGCCACTGCTTTGACGGCCCTTGAGCATGAACTTGTGCGACGAGGAACCGGGCTCAGAGTGAGAACCCAGCTTCTGTTCGGGCAGGTACAACGACATAACAGGAGGTTGCGAGTAAATCTTGTCGGCCGACTTGAACTCATGCAAGTGAGTAGGCGACAAGACGTACCACCCAGGTGTGTAGCTCTTGAGATACTTGCTCTTCCGTTCCAACATTCCAGCTCTGACCTCAGCTGCTGCAGGAGCGTTCTTTCCAGGGTAGTCAATGTCCTCAATGCGGCGGAGAGGCAGTCTGGGGTTGACGAAGTGGGGATCGGTCTCGACAAAGCGCGCCCATTCAAGGTCCTTGGGCATAGCGATGGGACCTCCGCGAAGTTGCTCGACGGTGTTGTAGGCATCATCGCCCTCACGCTTGAGAATGCTGGCCATGGCATTGTATGCCTTTTGAATCTCTCCCACGACAATCGATTCGAGCTCGCGGCCCGAGCTCTCGAGGTTGAGGTATGCGCGGTGGAGGTAGTTTTCCTCATCAATCTGCTTCTCGACCATGCGATCAACTCCAAGGCGGACAATGTAAGGGTCGGTCTTGCTGTTGTCGCCGTGGTCTGCATGTTGCAAGGCCTCGGCAAGCTGGTCAACCGCCTTGCGTGTTGCATCCTTCTCTTTGTCGACTGAGTTCTTGAAGTCACCGTTAAGACTCTTGATCTCCTTAATCTTCTGGCTCAGATCGCTACGCAGGCCAGTGAGAGCGGATATGACATCCTGCTCAATATCGCGGGACTTGTTCGATTCTGCGACAGAGTGCTTGTGGTAGTCGCCGAGAATGCGCGACGCATCAGCCAGACCACCATCGGTGATGAAGACAGAAGGGTGCGAAAAGTTGGACAGAACATTCGACACTTTCAACAAAGCTTTGCTACGCGTCTCGTAGCTAGACTGGATCTCTCGGAAGTAGGTGATGAGCGACTTCAACAGAGTGCGCCATGCTGGTGAAATGATCAGTAAGGAATAGTAAGGAATTCGAGGATATGAAAACATACCTTGGAAGCGATTGGCGAGGATATCAGTAGGGCTGCCGTGAGTGGGAATTGGAGTCGACAGAGCGCTGTTGTAGTCGTCATGGGCGCCCGGGGTACCGACACCAGCAATGCTGCCAGCTCTGGTACTTCTGCGACTGCCGCTGCGGTTAAGACTAGATTTGCGGCTCACGCTTGCCTTCTTCTTCAAGGTGCCGGCACGCGAGGGGGTGATGTCTCTGTATGCTGCGGTCGAGGCATTGGAAACAGTACGGTTGACGCCGCCATCCTCGAGAGTGATGGAGTGCGGGTTGCCAACAGTGTCGCCGACTGTGATAGGACGTTCGCCTTCTACACGAAATCAGACAATGCGATCGTATCGCGATTTACTGACACTCACCGTGAGCGAAATCATGTTGCGAAAGATTGCCATAGCCCCTGTTCTGTAGGCTGTCAGAGGGTTGCGGCACAGACTCGTAGAAGCCGTTCTGCTGCGGTGTTTGTGTATACGAAGCCATGTTGACCATTCGGTTGTAAAGTGAAATCGGGGTATCTCTGCAAGAAAGACACGGCTAGAATGGAGAAGGATAGAAAAGTGAACGGTATCGAGGGAGATGGTCGCAAGATGATGGAATTGTGCGGAGGCTCTCGACACTTGCAGCGTGACGCAGGCCAAGGCTTGTTTGGTGACGCGGTGTAGAGACCCTTTGCCGGTTTGTTTGGTACTCGATTCACCGACCGTTTTTAGTTGGAAAAGGACAAAGGCTGGAGAAAAGCCACTTGCGATTGTTGCTGTTGATTGTCGCTGTTCTGGTTGCTTGTGTTTCACTTGATCCCAAAGTCTGCTGCCAAAAGGGCGTCGCAAATCTCAAATCAATACGGCTGATCTTCATCTCGTTCGTCGATCGACCGGAGTGTCCACCAGAGTTCCCTGAGCTTATCACCTCGTAATTTCCCCAGCTTCGTCTGCCGAAGGTCTATTGTACTCGAGTATGTCTTTAAGTACTCTCACTTGTCCAGCACGTTGTTAGATGAGGAGTATGTTCGTTCACGACGAATTTCGATCAAGATCATCGTCTCTCAATACTTGATTGACAGTGGATGTTGAGGACGTACTCCCATACCACGACCCGCCTGGTTCCGACTTGGCGAGAAGATGATGAACAAGCACCAACTCTTCGCAATGTCTCCACCCAGACCACCTTGGGCTTCAAGACCATATCCTGTTTGTGATTCCGCGGCTTGGCTTGAAATCTCTCTAGCGACCAGTCTACAGAGCAGCCAGCAGACAGATGCCGTTGCTGAAGACTCATTACGCGGTTAACTCGACAACCGCTAGGCGTGCTACATCAGATTGATATCTGAAACTCGAATAAGATGGCCATCCATGTCCTCGTTCAACAGTGATGCCCTTTCAATAGTGTCGCTCTGGCATGAGCTGCTATGACACCTCCCCGATTGTCACGCGCATGTTGTAGAGATGCACAATGTCTTTAAGATCAGTGCAGCCCTCCACGGAGAGCGTGAAAGGTAGCGCGTCCCAGTGGAGGCTACACTGGTCTTAAAAGCATTGTGCATTACTCATACTCCGACCCGGATGGTATCAGTTGCGGTCGGGAGAGATGGTCAAGAGTGACAAAACGTAGCATCTGGGGAGGCAGGAGCAGGATAGTTTCGATGCTCGCTACTTGGTTCTACAGCCGGATCAGGAAATGTGTGGGTAAAGTCAAAAAGCTAGGCACGACCGGAAGAGCAACTATTGATGTCGCAGCCGCATAGCCGGTCTATGACATACTGCCTGCTTCCTGCTACCTGAGGTTGCTGGAAGTCGTCCTCGATTATGCTCACACAGGTTGATATATTGTATAATCAGAAGATGAGTGGTCCGGCATTTACATGACCATGCAAAGGTCTAGATGCTTCAACTAAGCTTTGTGGCTCAAAAAGGGCCCCTAGGTTGTGGCTGTGCAAGTAGAATGACCGGGACGGCTCGTGCGGGACATTGATGGAGAAGTGAAAAAGTACCCAAGCTTCAAGCGTAGGTAACGATGGTGCTGTAAACACAACTTCGCCGACATGTTACGAAGGTCGCGCAAGTCGCTACTGCAGCTCGCTCTTATCTGTATCGTAATCTATCTCATCGTCTCTCTGGTTCAACCATCAGCACCGAAGCTGTATTCGTGGAACACGATCCGCTATCGAACAACGGCAGCAAGCCTACCCGAAGCTCGAGGCTTGTGTCCAGGACTCGAAGATAGCTCCAAGCCTGCCTTGATCGTGTCACATGTTGCTGCCGATGGCGACACTGCTTGGTTGAAGAGACTCTCTTCCAAGTACCATCTCTGCATCTACGACGTCGACGCGCCGATAGATCCGACCGTGAAACACCTTCGCGTACCTGCCAACCGTGGCCACGAGTCCATCACCTACCTTACCTTCCTTATCGACAATTACGATTCCGTTCCCCAAGCCGGCGCCGTCTTTGTACATGGTAACAGGTTCCAATGGCACAACGACGACCCGCTTTACGACAATGCCGCCAGCCTAGCCGCCTTGAACGTCCCCTCGGCCCTCTCAGCCACCGGTTACCACAACCTTCGCTGCGACTGGAGTGCCGGAACATGTCCGAAAGACTCTGGTCCCGCCCAAGGAAGTTTTGAAACCACTTTCAACTCCATACTACAACCCTGGAGCGCCCGATCAGCCTCGGATGCTGCCATGCCCAAGGCATTTGCAGTTCTGTTCGGCGGAGATGAATACTCAAAGAACGGAAAGAGCAAAGGGCTGAAACTTGAAAGAGGAGATCCCGTGCGCGCACAATGTTGTGCTCAGTTTGTCGTCTCCAAAGAAGCCGTACACCGCCACACGCGCGAGGAATATGTTGCACTGCGACAATGGCTGCTCGATGGCTACGGCATGTCACGCAACTCCAACGCTGCTCCTCGCGATGACCGTATTGCTGGCCGTGTGCTATCTTATCTCTGGCATATTCTCTTCATCCCGCAGCACCATGGACGTGTGGACCTGGATCAGCTGAACGAGCAGGCGTGCCCGAGTGCCTCTGACTGTTACTGCCGCCTTTACGGAAAGTGCAAACTCAGTTGCAACAACAGAGCTTGCTATGGACAGTATCGTCTTCCTCCGAACATGCGCCTCCCCGACAACTGGGCTGATCTTCACGGCAACGACATTTACGAACCTGGTGTTGAAGCTCTCCATGGCAGATTGTATCCCAAGCCCTTCGAACCTTGAGCCCGTTCTCACTGGACACGGACAATGACATACCGTCATAACAATGGACTTACTCATAGTCAAAAGGTCACTGCACATCCTATCAGTCCATACATGGGTCTTTTCCACAATTCGGCCGAGCTTCATGGTAGCGAAAAATAGCCTCAAAAGTGCGAAGATTCAAGTTCGATGAACCAACTCATGTCACGAATTCGACTCATTCCGACTCGTTGAACTATTCATCGTCGTACAAGTAGAGCCTCGCCATTCCCTATTTTTTCGCAAAATTACTTCACAAATTCCGACATTCCACACAATACACAAGATGCGCCCAACCACTTATCTTGTCGGCTTCTTGGCTACTGCTTCGGCTGTACTTGCTGTTCCCGACTTGTCTGGCCTACCTCGAGAGATTGTAAATCGACCTCTTGCTTTAGTAGAGACATACTAATGATGATATAGCAAGAGTGCGTAGTTGGCAACCACAAAACCGGCTGGGATTGGGGGGGGTGACTACAACTGGGAGAGCCTGTCGGACGAGCAATTCTGCAAAATTCAAGAGAAGTTCTTCCGGAGAACGCCTACTCGATCGTGGTGGATTCACGGCGTCTTCCCGTGTGTTTGCCAAAGAAACCAGCTCTCGTGGGCAGATAACAGGTTGATGATGGGAAGTACGTATATGCCGGCAGAAAAGAGCGTTTAGTAGAGGGCGGGTTGCTAATATGATTGTGCAGAGTGGGCGACCTGGATGGACGAGAAATGTGGTGGCCATAATATTGGCCAAAAGCATGGAACAGGCAAGATGTGTAAGCATCAACCTTAGGCTGCAGGAGGACTCAGAAGCCTGAAATGGCAGACTGATTCGCGAAGCCTTCGAGCCTTTGAACCAACTACTCTGTCGACATGACAGCGATCGGCCTCTTCTCGGACAGATACTTCTCATGAATCAACAACAACACTATTCACCCCATCTAGACCAACAAACAACAAGTTATCTGTGCATAGAGAGTGAAAGAGCACTCTCAGACCTACTGATTTTGCAAGTCACGGTCAATCTGTGACTAGTCCATATGAGCTTCACGATTGCAAAACCGTACTTCCCAACTCACTCCCAAAGCACCCAACTAGACTGACTGTCGCAAGTCGGAGTATTTTCCGACATGGAGGTACTTTCCAAAGTGAGCGAACGGATCGCTAGCTCTGTCAGGAAAACCAAGATCTGAGAAGCATTCTGACGGTGACTTGAACTTGATATGCAGATAGATTCGACATAATATTCTATACACATGACTCTATACAAGTGCTGTAGCCTGCCAGCCACAATAACCCTTCCTCCGGTGTGCACTAAACTCATCACGCCTTCACGCAAACCCCAGCGTCCGTAGCATTAGCATAAGCATAAGATGATCCGATGGTGTAAACATCCTTCCCATACGTGTATCCAGTGTTCGTCGCAGCAACTTTGCCCCAACTCTGACTATACAGCACACACCACTGGCCCTGATTAACACCATTCTTGAACGTCTCGTATGTGTTGAAGAATTGACAGGTCAAAGGCTTGACGCCATCAGAGCCCGGATGCGCGATGTTATAAGCCGATTGTGCCGAACAAGCCTCAGCACATCTCGTCGCGTTGAATGGAGCGTCATTGAAGATCTGAAAGCCCATGTATGTGTTTTTCCCATTGCAGTCGTTGGGAGCACTGATTGCGTTATTTCCCAGATATGTAGACGAGCCATAACCAGGAGAAGCAGCAATGGCGGATTTGATATAGCCATTTGATCCTGCAATGACGATCTCAAAGCCATTCTGAGTGGAGCCAGTATTGACCGCATTGGCAACGTTAACCCCACCGCTCCAGAACACGCATTTTATGGTCGCGGTCGAGCAGGTGGAGTTGTAAGAGTTCGAAGAGGGAGGGGTGCGCTCGAAGAAGACATTGAAGGCCTGGCAGGAGGGGCGGGCTGTGCATGAATTTGCGCACGAGGCGATATCGTAGGCGGGGAGGATGGTGTAGCCTTGGTAGCCGTCTGCATTGTTGCTGGCGTGGAGGTTCGTGAATGTGTTGATGTAGCCTGAGGGTGTTGCAGCATTGTTTGCTGCGGCTGAGTAGGCTGGGTTGGCGAGGAAAGAAGATGAAGTGTCTGGGCCTGTGGAGCAAGTGCGCTTGAAGTGGTGGATTTGTTGTGGGAGCGGATTTGCGAGCACAGTGGCGGCAAGAGCTGCAAGGGACAGTGCTTGAATTATGAAAAGCATAGTGAGTGACTTCAGTTGGAACGTAGAAGGTGTTCTTCTGAGGGGAGAGAGCGAGTGGTATCCGATGATCAGGAGATGATGTTAGTAGTGAGGAAGGGGCAAGATTTATACTTGACCATGCCTCTTCTTCTGTTGAGATAAGCAACCAGCAAGGATCATATATCGGCAGGACGCAGAGCTATACCATGCACATGCTAGGAGAAACGCAGCTGAGCATAATGCGGGCGCAGAGGAAAGGGTTGTGGGCAAGGGTATGCGCAACGTTGGCTTAGCGCATGAAGGCTTGTGAGCGGTGGTAGGAAACTATGGTAAACCTGCTCCCACTGTAACCAGTCAGAAATCGACATCCATGGACTCGCTTGCCATGGTCATTGATATTGCAGAAAAGTTCTAGACAGAACCTTTGTTGCAGCCACGACTGCGCTCTTATTGAGATGAATGAATTCGATCTCGAGAATCGTTTTCCTGCTCTGCACATATTGAATGCAGAAGATGGTTAAACCGTTGGAAGTGGATGCTTCATCAAGGAGAACATGCTGGAGCCGGTTTGAGCGTCGAGACCTAGCTCGTTCCAATGTACTCGGACTGCAGTCTTCAAAGACGTGACGCGATGTCAAATGTCGATGATGTGTATTACTCCTCGAAAGCACATCGTTAAAAGAGCAGGAAGTCGGCTAAAGGGAGACTTCAATGATTCGGGCGACGCGCAGACGTCCGAAGGAACGAGAGTGCATGTGTTACTAATTCAAGGATGCCCCTTAGCGGTCGTCGTACATGTACAGCTGTATTTTTTTAATGAGAAGTGGAAAGGAGTCTCAACGACTTGCAAGTCCTTCGGTTGGACCTGCCGTGGACGGAGAAACTTCGGCAACACAGATCCGGCAGCAGTTGCAGTTCGCTCCTCGGCTTCCATCTGAGAACACGACTTCCTCATCGACTAACACACTTGCCAGCAAGCATCATTCATGGAGGCTCTTGATGTCGCCGAATCAAAACGCTACTACGCGTCAACAATCCATATGCTGCTGGACATGTAAACTTCGTCGCAAGAAGTGTGATGCAACAAAACCGACGTGTCGTGCGTGCGAATCGCGTGATATCCCATGCTATGGCTTTGGAGACCGGCCTGAGTGGATGAATGGCGGAGAAGAGGAGCGTGCAGAATTGAACAAAATCAAGGATGCAGTCAAAAAGAACAACAAGCGTAAGAGAACAGAAATGTCTCGGTCTAAGACGGAAGAGGATCAAAGGAAAAGCCAACGAACATCCGTTGTCAACGATGAAATCCAACCCATTGATCCAAAGCATGACTGGAATGATGGTCGATCAGAGGTGCAAGAGTCGACGCACGAATTTCTGGAAGGAGAGACTCCTCTCATAACACCCGATGAATCCTCAAAGCAGACACTTTCGACAACGCCAACGCCGAGCGGCACCCGCCTTTTGTTTGGACACGACCGCGAATTCGAACTATTGATGCACTACCTGGATCACGTGTTCGCTCTCCAATTCAGATTTCATTCTCCGTCTGTAGCGAGTGGAGGGCGAGGGTGGCTCTTGTGGCTACTGAACGACACACTACCATTACGCCACGCGGCTCTTAGTTTGGGAGCTTTACACCAGCACTCATTACTTGCCCGTTCTGCCCGAGGTCAACGATATCATGACACGTTGAATGAGCTAAACGAGCACCATAATCGTGCTTTGCAAGAGCTTCAAATATTCTTGCAGAGCAGCTATGAGGACTCGATTGGGGCAGATTCAGGGCGAAAAAGACGACTGCAGATCTTGGCTTGTGGTGTACAGCTGATCAGTTTCGAGCTCTTTCGTGGTGGCACGAGTCAGTGGCAGGTCCATCTTGATGCCTTAGCTACGGTAGTTCGCAGCATGGCGATCATAGACTCCTCGAGCAATGGGCTGTCGCCAAGTCAGCCAGATGTATACTCACCGGGCGATGTTATACAAGGCTATGGCAGTGAGATTCAACCTCATCGCCTTGAGGACACTGCAGAGCACTTCCTGGTCGGAGCTGTGTTGTGGTTCGACATCTTGTCGTGCGCTTCGACGAATGATGCCCCTCGTCTGCATTCTGAGAGCCCTAGATTCTTGAAAGACAAAATCGATCTTGCAAACATCATAGGCTGCCAACCTTGGATTGCTTTGGTCATCGGCGATATTGCGACACTGAGTGTATGGAAAGCAGATGCAACTGTGGCAGGTAGCCTAAGCTTCTGGACACTCTTTGGACGGGGCGATCGTCTTCGACGACGTCTAGAGGATGGCATTTCTGGTCTCCGAAAAAGTATTGATGAAACATTCGCTGAGCTGGGCCTCTCGCACCTTGGAACCACGGGCGCGTACCTGGTGCTAACAAATCCTGTCCTTCAACAAGAAGCCATCAAGCGAGCGATCACACTCGTGTTCGCGTATGCCGCTCAAGTATACCTCAACACAATTATCTCAGGAGCCGATCCGAAGCTCGACGACGTGAAGAATAGCGTTGCAGACACAATGAATGCTCTACAGGAGATGCAGTATGTATGCGATGCACAAGCGCTGCGAAGTCTGATTTGGCCAATATGCATTGCTGGCAGCATGGCTGGAGATGTGCCTACCCAGTCCTACTTTCAGAGTCTAATTCAAGGCCTTGGAGACGAAGCTCATGACTTTGGCAACTCTGCCACAGCTTTGAAAGTCATGCAAAAGTGCTGGTCTTCTCGCATTGAAGGATCACCTCAATTTTGGGACTGGGCAACTGCAATGGAAGCTTTGGGCCAACGAGTTTTGCTTGTGTAACGAGGCTGAATAGGCACAAATCGAAGTACACGAGAAAGGAATGGAAAGCCTATCTCAGCCTGCGCAGACTTGTTATCCAGCTAGCTATCGATTTGCAAGGTGTTGTTCTCGACTTGCACGATTGTCCGCTGGGCGCGATATCCATCTTTTGCTCTCCGTATGTTCTGTTGTTGTCAATGCTGACTCGGACATTCGACAGCCGTTTCATCATGGCTTGTAGCTCTTCGTCTTCGACAAAGTTTTGTGATTTTAATGATACCATGGAGTGCTTGGGGAACGACGGCGGCAACACCGACATCAGACGCGATAGTACCTAACAGTCCTGCCATGTGTTGAGATTTATGGGCAAAGATATGAAAAAGACACCAAGGAACGCTTATCATGTGATTGGCGAGGAAGATTCCATGTGTCAAATGTGTGATATTTGCTCAAACATACTTGTGGTTCTGAGCTTAATTTGTTCCATCACAACAACATCCCTCCCGGATCGCGCTAACCTTTCTCTCTTCTGATGATTCTGCACTCTGAGAAAAGGATTCGAGTCTGGTCTTGGAAACAAAGAAAAACCTTCCGTGATGAAGCGATACTTCAAGAAGCTCAGAAGATACGTGAAAAAGCAAGAAGAAGAGGGAACGTATCCTCTGTTTTGGAGACCCGGAACTTGTAACAGCAGCCGCACAAACTTTGCTGTAACAAAAGCTGACAGTTCAAGCAGATCCAGAAACTGATTGGACATACGCTGGACACGATGTATGGACTCGTAGACCTCGGCGCCCAGAAGGTAGAGCTTCGATCTCATATGGATTCGTCCGCTCTGATAGGGACCAAGAGCCTCTCGTGTCTTTCACCTGCGAGATGATCGCCAGATACCGATCATGTGGGACCGCCGAACTACTAAATGTCGCGGGCGAAGTGTGTAACAGCCTATTCAGCCATCGAAGAAAGTGGAAATGCGATTGCGACTACTCTTGGGTCGTATCTGAGAAGACCGATCAAGACACCATTCGCTTGTGTGGTAATTCAAGGAAGGAGATTCACGGAGAAATTTTGAATTGTATACAGAAGCACAACAGTATGTGCACCTGTGGATGTTTTGACTTTCCAGCAGTCAGAAAATCATGAGCATCTCGTTTTCATCGCTTTCGTGGAGACGTCTACCTTAGGAATATCTCCTCCACAGTCGTCGCTTCCTCATAAAAGAGAGCTGAAGGAATGTAAGATGGATCTCGAGTTCGGCATGTGTCCCCGGGAGCTCCTGTCTATTCTTCCTCCAGAATTCCTCGGTACTTTAAGAAAACACTTCTACCCACTTCAAGACGAGCCATACCGAATGTGACGACGAACAAATTCTTCTGAGATGTGAGTGCTAATGGGACGAGTCTAGCATTATAAAGATCATGGCCAAGGTGATCGAAGCCGTATGTAAGCGCTCCGTCCTGTTGAGGCTGTGAGGTAGCACAAACATGAATGCTTCGAGCTAAGAAATGCCGCACAAGGCTCAAGTCATCTTGAATGGTTCAAACAATCTGAGGCCGAGAAATGTGACGATTGACATCCCACGGGTCGAACGACAAAGACTGAACATCGGCATGCTATCATTTACTGCAACAACATACAGTGCTGAGCCTCCTTTCTTGGGCATTGTACGACTCGCGTGATGATCCATCAGCTGATGGGATCAATCGGAATCGATGATCTATACTACAGGTCTCAGATGTACAATACTTACTCAAACATGCGTATGACTCCGAAGCTCAACTCAACATGTGTGGGATATATAACCGTCTCGGCAGCTCCACGATTCTTCACTTTCCTACTTTCTAGACAACCCTAGGAAAATTCAAGCGATATCAAAACCTTACAACAGCAATGAAGACGCCTGAAGCACAACTCACAGGGCCTGTAAGCGACTCTGAGGAGGAAGGAAACTATCCCATGTATTGGAAAGTTGGCGAAAGTGAGAGGGATCAACTTTCCGTATCGTGAGCAAGCTGACCTCTCAAGCAACAATCGACGAATGGCACTATGCCAGTCAAGGGCTCTGGAGACGCACCATCACAGGCCCCGGACGTAGAGCTTCCATTGCTTGGGGCTTTAGCCGAACTAGCAAGCACGAAGACCCTGCATTCTCGTTTACATGCAAAATGGTCGCTAGAATCGCTCTACCCAGATGACCGACCTCTTGCAAGTTGCAAGGAATGTAGTCGACAGCTTAAGAGATCACAGATTCCAACACGATTGTGACTGCGATTTTTCGTACGCCGTTTGTGGAAGGACAGACCAAGATGTCATTCGCTTGTGCAAGAGCATGAACCACAATCTGCATGACGAGATCTTGAAGGCTATCCAGAAGCATAACGAGATGTGTTCCTGTAGATGCTTCGATCATACAGGGGGCAAGAAGAAGGTTCTGGTGTCCTTGGAAGATGAAGAGTACGTCAAAGTTGAAGATTGGAAATGAGGTGCTGGCTGTGTGGTATGACCAACGCGGCGCGATTGTTGTTGACGGAAGTAGCTTGGTGAACAAAAATAGCAAAAGAAGTTCGAAATATCTACCTTCAAGGATCGAACTCACCACCTCCAATTCGTAACGTAGACAAAAAGAAAGGGACTGTAGTCCCACCTTTTCCCGGCTTCGTATCATATACGGTGGTCAGGGGATCTCCCCCTAGGCCAAGCTACCGCTTGTCAATTCCTAGGTGGATGAAAGAAAGGCGGATACGTGGATATATAAAGGTCATGATTTGATATGTTTGCGCATAGGCATGTGATTGAGAAGTGAAGGCAAATCCTGCTCAGAGTGCCATCTCGATCATGTCTTGCTAGCTCTTCGCCGCCCACAGTCTCGACTTCCGCGTCTCCTTCCTCATAACTCACACTACTCACGTAGACGAATTGCCAAAGTGCTGATGGTATCGAGATCTTCTTCGACTGCTATATAATATGTGTTAAGATGCGTTATTCTCCCTAAATCAGGAGGCCGACTGGATGTGAGATCCTCAAGCAGCCTATCCCCTTAGAGACGCTCATCGGTCTCAAATACATTGTGTAACCCTACGGTCTAGATGCATCTCAGTCTCTGGGAGACAGCAGCAAGTCCAGAGGATTTGCAGGACGCCGACGCTGCTTCGCTAGTTGTTCATGACAAAGTCGGTCAGAGCAGCATGAGTAGCATAGTAAGCACCCTTGGCGTTGTACTCTTCGTTGAACATCAATGGCTTTGCTCCAGGTAGCCAGGTGTAAGCGTGCTTGTCAGCGAATCCCCAGAAACTGATGTCCGTGATTCCAGCAGCAAGAGCTTCTCTGAGAACAGCTTCGTAGATCTCGGTCTCTAGAGTCTTGTTGAGAGTGTGCACGTCCATTTCCGCAATCGTGACTTCCAGCCCAAGTGCTGTGTAGGAGTTTGTGATGTTTGTGATGACACCAGGGGTAGGCGCTACGTCGGTAATGTGCATCTGCAAGGCAACACCATCTATAGGCACCTTGGCGCCAACAAGTCCAGCGACCAGATTATAAAGTTCTTGACGCTTGCCGGGTAGCGATTCGACTAAACCCTCATTGATGAACAGTTTGGCGTCAGCGTCGGCTGCTCTTGCAATGCGGAAGGCGTCGGCGATGTAGCCAGGACCAAGCACTTTGAGGAAAGTGTTGTTGCTCAAACCGCCACCCATTGTCTGGATGGCTTCCGTGACAACGTCCCAGCGATCCATCTTCCCCTTATATCGGTGCATGACGGCATTGAAATGATCGACCATGGCCGCACGGAATCTGGCGGGTTCGGTGATGTTGAGCAGATAGTCTGGATTACAGCAGTTGGAGATTAGACCGTGACCCTTGACAACCATGTCATTGGCTTCGGCAAAACCAACAAGGCAGTCAAGCGCAGTCCAGTTGTAATAATGTTGATTGGGATGGAAGAAGTTCCACTTCAACTCGTTCTCAGGGGAGAGACTTTTGAACTGTTGGCTAAGAATAGTGGCGAACCGAGCATCGTCGAGATAGGTGGGATTGATGGCTCCAGAACCGATGAGGATGTCCTTCTGAGCAGCAGTCTGTCTCAGAGTGGTAGTTCCTGCATTGCCGCAGGCAGTTGACCCCATGACAGCGCTGAGGAGTGCGGCTCCAAGTGCTACGATGTTGATGTTCTTCATGACTCTAAGCGGTGGTGAGAGTTCAGTATTGCTGATGCATGGGGATATATGCTGTTTCCTGAACTTTTCTCGAGGGCATGAGCTTTATAAGCTCTCCAGGTTCCCATGCTTATGGAAATACTCGTCCCGTCACCAGTTGGTCAAGCCTCAGGACATGACGACGCTCAGAAGCTTGAACCACGGCGTGTGTGTCTATGGGGATGTCGATGGAGCCTATGTGACAAAGCTTGTGACATGTTGAGAGGTCGCTCTCGAGCTCGAATGTCAGTACAACACGTAGATACGCAATACGAACATCTTTGACACAGACGTCAAGAGGCGCGGGTTACGTATTACGCAGCTCAAAGCCCTCAAAACTCACACGTCACATTGTCCCGGATGCGTGGCTAGCAGGACATTCAGTTCAGACTTTTGGAATTGATATTGCTTCAAAGTCTAAGGAGTCTGCTGGTCTGCTCAGGGTGAGGAGATAGGAGCCCGCTCTCGGTACTACAATTGATCTGGCAAGACAGCAGAGTTTCCGCATAGCTTATGCGAAGCTCTGTATCTGGAAATGATGGCTACAATACAGTAAGTGGATTGGTCGTAAAGCGTTCGGTGATGTAAAGCAAAGAAGGCAAGAGTTGCTTATTCAGCAGCTCTGAGCAAAGCTTGGCACATGGTTGCATTATTCGATCTGAGGATTTTATGCTGTTGTGCTATCTCTTTTTACATTCTTGGAGCTTCCTTCTCAAACGCATCGTCCAACGTGCCTTCTTTTCGCAATTTTCCCCTCATCCTTACGATTTGGAGCAACGTTCGATGTTTCGGAGGCCATTGCGTGACTTGTAGAGATACGTGTCGCAACAATGCGCTCTCATCAAGCGCCCCTCCATTTGAAACGCGCTTTCCTATGAGAAGGCTCGAAGGGAATCAACACGCGATACGCAATACATAACACGTAATACGCAACGTTCACCACGCAGTCAGGATGTTAACCGCAAAACCAGCATCATTGCTTGGTCACGTAAAGCAACGGCGGATCTAGAAGTCAAATTGTATCATGTAAGACTACTTGTAGGTTCTCAGGAAGCAGCAGACTTGGTGTTGCTCCATCTTCTCTATTTATCTTTTCGTGAGCGCCTCAAACTTGACTGCTTACAGCTTTTATCTCCCCATCAGCTCTATTCTCTACCTATCTAACCACCAAGGCGATGATGACAGAACCCCGTGGTTCAGAGAAGCTCGAGAAGACGACGAGCAACGGTTCCCACGCAGACTCTCTACCACCCCCTCCGTACACGGATGTCTACAACCATAGCTACCATTCTAGCCATGATCCCGAGTCGATAGAGTTGACAGCAGAAACTCCATATCACGTCAGGGGTTTGTTACTGTGAGATCAAAACTGGAAAGTGTAGTGCTGATCGTTTGCATAGACGATGGACGTATTGATGTCGACTTCAACTCACGCGCAGTAAGAACGCTATCGAGGCTTCTTCCTTCCGGACCGACCAACAACACAGAACTGGCACCTCCTGCCTACGACTTCACAAAAGCTTTAGCTTGGGACATAAAACTCAATATCGTTATTCAAGTTGTGGGCAGTCGCGGAGATGTGCAACCTTTCATCGCATTGGGTAGCGAACTTCAAAAGTACGGACACAGGGTTCGACTGGCCACACATGATGTGTTCGCAAACTTCGTCCGGAAGGCTGGACTTGAGTTCTTCCCTATAGGTGGAGATCCAGCATCTCTCATGGCATACATGGTGAAAAATCCCAGCCTCATGCCCTCGGTCAAGACCATGATGTCGGGCGAGATCGGCCGGAAGCGTCAAATGGTCGCCGAGATGTTATCCGGATGCTGGGACTCGTGTGTGTTACCTGATCCCCTTACCCAGGAACCTTTTGTCGCGGATGCTATCATAGCCAATCCTCCAAGTTTTGCGCACGTGCATTGCGCACAAGCTCTGGGAATACCGGTCCATCTCATGTTTACGATGCCTTGGACCTCCACTCGCGCTTTTCCTCACCCACTGGCAAACCTCGCAAATGTTGACGGAGATCACGCAGTAGCGAATTTCGTATCCTACCATGTAGTGGAATGGATGACTTGGCAAGGGTATTGTTGAATCTTAGTATCCCAGATTGAAACAATTATTAGCTAATCGTGCCACAGTCTAGGCGATGTGATCAACGACTGGCGCGAGAGCATCCAGTTGGAACCTATCAATCTGCTCGATGGACCGGCACTAGCAAAGATGCTAAGAGTTCCGTTCACGTATTGTTGGTCACCAGCTTTGGTCCCGAAACCTCGTGACTGGCCTGAATACATTGGTGAGTCTACTCATTGGTTCCAGTTGTTCACATACTCACGTTGGTCACATACGTATGCGGTTTCTTCTTCCGCGACACGCCTGAATACACGCCCACATCCGACCTTGCAAATTTTCTGAGCGCTGGCCCTCCACCTGTGTACATTGGGTTTGGCAGCATCGTTCTTGATGACCCAGCCAAGATGCTAGCCACAATTGTTGAAGCCGTACGTGCTGCTGGTGTAAGAGCCATCATCTCGAAAGGATGGTCGGACCTTGGCGGCGACGTCAGCGAAAACATATACTACATTGGCGATTGCCCTCATGAATGGTTGTTCCCACGCATGGCGGCTGTAGTACACCATGGCGGAGCAGGTACTACTGCTTGTGGCATCAAAAACGGAATCCCCACGCTGATTTGTCCATTCTTTGGCGAGTAAGTTGGCACACCTCTCTGTTGGTACTAAGAGATTACTGATCAATGGTTCTTGTAGCCAACCTTTCTGGGGCCATATGATTGCCAGTGCTGGTGCTGGACCCGAACCCCTCTCACCTCGTGAAATGACTCCTGCGACCCTCGCTGAAGCTATTCGTTTCCTCATGCGGGAGGAGACAGCAGTGGCCGCTAAAGCTATCGCAGAGCGAATGCAAGCTGAGGATGGTGTCCGTGCCGCCGTGGACTCTTTCCACAGACATCTTCCAGTGGAAGCCATGAACTGTGACCTAATTCCCGACCAACCAGCGGTGTGGAGCCTGAAGTCAGGCAGCAAAAGGGTCAAGCTGTCTAAGCTAGCTGCTGAGGTTTTGACTTCGCAGCACAGCAGACTACGCAAAGATTTGAAGACGTATGGTACCCCTTTCACTTTCCTGAATGATGTTACGTTAGCTGACAACCTCATAGCTATCAGTCAAGACCGGTGACCATTGAGCCTACTCGATGGGACCCTCTGAGTGGCGGAGCATCTGCTGTCATGGCTACAACGTTGGATCTTACAGGCTGTATTACTGGAATGGTCACCAAGCCCGTTCAGGCATACGGCGACGAGCGACGAAGGCAAGACAGAGCCGACAAGCTAGACGCCATGATCGATAGCCAGCGACTAGCCGAGCCTGATCACAAAAGCTCAAGTGCAAGCATTCTGACAGGAACATCTGGAAGATCTCGTGAAAGCAGGACCTCGCCAGGCGGTCAAGCAGCATTAGCAAGTGTCAAAAGCATCGGAAACTTCGCACCCACTGCCTTGAAAGGAATGACCGTCGACATACCGATGGCGATCACTGAAGGTCTGCGTACAGCACCAAGACACTACGGCGACAAAGTGCGAGACAATGGCAAGGTCACAGGTGTAGGCAGCGGTTTCGCAGTCGCCGGCAAGACATTCGCATGGGGTATGATCGATGGCGTTTCAGATCTGGTCGTACAACCTTACAAAGAGTGCAAGAAGAACGGTGCAGCTGGCATAGCTACTGGACTCGGGAAGGGCATGGCCGGCATGGTGACGAAGACCGGAGCAGGCATGTTTGGCGTCCTTGCGTACCCAGCGGCGGGAATCGCGAAGAGCGTACGATTCGCGGTGCATAACCGAACGCGCAAGCTCGTTGGCCTACAGCGTAGGGAAGAAGGTGAATGGCTGGTCTCAAACCAGAAGTGGAGTGGAAGCGAGGTGAGTGGTTTGATAGAGAGCTTCCACGCTCTGGGATCATCAAAGGGGCAAGCAAGAGGAGCGAAAAACACAAAATAAGGGCGGGCAATCTTGGAACTTTTGCAAAGCCTATACACCAATCAGATGCAGACATGCTAGTATATGAAGCCTTTTTGCAATCAGCAGTTTGATGATAATGTCTAAGTCTCCGTACTCCGGCCGCTCGTTGCGATGCTACACAGACTTCGAGAACCATGGGACAAAACAAAAAGCGCATTTGGATCCATCTGCTTTCGCGTAAGCGAAATAGAATGCAGTCTCTCGGACTAGGCTATTGAGGACATATTCACCTATTCATTTTGTTCAACCATTTCCCTCAGTAATTCTGAGTGGAGATACAGCTATATGATTACACGAATCTTCCCAGAGCCCGTACGGCTTCCAGACAGAGAACAACAGGTCGAGCACTCAGTAAACTTTCTCTGGATACACAATGCCATTTGACACTCTTAGAGCTTCTGATAGTAATCCTATTAGGAAGGTCGGATTTGTCATGCGCTATTCAGGATAATCAACCTTTGTTGTAAACTAATATCGTTGGTCACTGTACTGTCGGACGATGGCAAAAGGGGCTTCGGCATGATGCTGAGTCTGAAGAGTGTGATATTTTGTTACCGCTCTATATAATGTAAGACGTTCTTCGCGCGTTGTTCTCTGCAGGTCCTCCCTCACATCAATGGAATTGCTGCCTCAACCTTGTATCCATGGCTGACCATCTTTCCACCATTCTTGTTCAACATGGCCCAGATCTCGCTTGGGTGGAACCAGGCGAACAAAGCCATAGTAGCGAACATGAGACAAGCATCGAAGATGTACAAGAACCACTCGTGTGAGATGAGATATCCATCGTTACCCTGAGCGTACTCGGCCAGACGGAAGATCGATCGAATCAAAATGAGCGCGCTGCCGCCATATAAAGTGTAGAGGTGCTTCTTCCAGGGGTTCTGAGCCATCATGCTGCGGCCAGTAGGTACTCTGTTCATGCGGATGTTAAAGGTGATGCTGACGATGATGAAGAACCCGAAGAAGATGATCTGGACAACGAGACCACCGATTGTGATGTGTTCGCCATTCTCCAGCGCCGTGAGCGTACCGCTTGCCATTATGCCACCGCCGGCGGCTTGTAAACAGAACGAGATAACATCGCCGATAACGAAGATTTTTGTGAGCCACTTCTTGGGAATGATGCTGTGTTGTTCGCCGTCGGTGAGGAGGATGATGCGGCCAAGTTCCATGTAGATACTCGCGGCGAACAGAGCAGGTGCAACGAGGATGAGGATCGCTTGGATGGAATAGGCAGGAATGCTAAAGTTGGGGGCTTCCTGGCTCGATTTGGCGCGCTGAAGGTACTATGTCAGTCGACGAACAAAGGATTGAGCGTTACAAGTCGGCTTACTGCTATGAAGCCAATGACTTCAAACAGTCCTCCAATGACGAAGGGAATAATGAAGTACGTCTTAGTCCGGATCATCTGATAGAAGTGCAAGGCAGTAATCAGGATGAACGCGATGATGAAGATGACAGCTGCCGCCATGCTAGGGTCGTAGCGGTAGAGCTTGAAGTCGCCATATTGAGTACTGGAGTCAGACATTCTGGAAGTCGTTGGAAAAGGTTCGTAAGAATGGTCACGTCGGTATAAGGAGCCTGGAGATCGTCCTGAGGAACCGACTATCGAATCGCTCACAAGGCTGGGTGGTGAATTGAAGAAGAAAAGTGTCTGCTTCTCATTTTGATGGGACTTTTCATGATTATAAACAACTGTGCAGTCTGGCAGATATGTTTTACTTGGGTTGACAAGCGAGACAGCTAGACCCGCGTCTTTGCGTATTGCGTATGAGCCTTGATCGGTGGTCGTTCCTGCGTTTGGTCTCCTCGCCTAGATAAACACAGCCGAAATAACGACGTACAACGCGCTTCCTTCGGCAGTAAGTTGACTGCATAGCCGCGAAACAACATTTACAGTTAGGGTGAATATTGCCAGCTGCCAGTTAGGACTCTAACCAGAGTATTTTGGCTCGTCAAGAGCTGCCCCCTCTCAAAAGGCCAAATCGAGTAGGCTAAGTGTCGATCTGGTTTTTTTAGCGCTGTAACGGCGAGCTCTTAAATCAAGCGTCTAAATCGTGTCGTTCCGAGAGCTCTAAGCTACTCGAGTAGTTAGCTATATACACCTATAGATTAACGAATACGTGCCTTAGAAGCTATAATTAATGCGGCCGAGGAGTAGCTCCGTATGCTCGATAAGTAAGAGGATTAGCTTCTAGCTCTATATCGCGACGAGCTCGAGCGAAGGCGACATAACTAGCGAGGAAACCGAACCTAAGTAGACTCGTTTAGGTATTAGCTTTATTATCGATATAGCGAGTTCGAGCTACCGGATCTAGTTAATTGTCGTAAGTAGTGCCGCTTCTTACTAGATGAACTTCGTCGTATCGCACCTCTACTGCTCGGTTAGTAAATAAGAATAACTCGTCGTTAATACTTCTATCCTCTAGAATTAGCCCTCTACCTAGTCGTAAAAAGACTAGTATACCCTACGAGACTATACGACATTAGTCCTAATATAGGAAGAGGAGGGTCTTAGTACTTAGAGGTAATGAATAAGACCTACGAATACCTGCTAGAGAGGTAGCATAAACACCTAAACTAGTTCCTAGCACTTAATAATCGAGACAACCTAGTACGATATTTAGAAGCTTTTAGACATAGTCTTTAGGGAACCGTCGACGGTACCTTTATTCCTATCGGTAAACCTATCGATAAACACGTATAGAGGTAGATATATAGTAGATATTACCGCCTAAACGGGATAAAATTCTAGCTAGTAGTAGCGCCGGACGGGCTAATTGTTACAATATCTAATGCCTTCCTAGGTCCTGTTAATAACTTCCTTATGTTTAATCGCTCTAGCATTGCTAATAGACTAACCGAGATCCTTAGAGACCGCTAGCTGTTCCTTCTCGGTAACAGTACGTATTATAATACACCTAGAATTATTACGCCCTATTGGAGACTTCCTAGGTAGCCATTAAGTAACGAGTAGCTAGCTTTTAACGAGGTATTAGCATATCTTTATATTATCGTCGAGGACTATATAGGTAAGATAGTAGGCGTAGAGACCTACGTTCACTTTAAGGGAGGAATTAGACTTAGAAAACAACTAGTTAGGGCGTACATAATAGTGTTAGTTCTACTTAAAAACTATCTTACTTGCTTACGTAGAGAGAGGCCGACGACGGCTAATGTTAGGTTCGATATTAGACCTCCTACTATAGAGGAGTATCTGCGAGGCGTGCTTAGTAATAAATAAGGAAGAAATGGAGCAAGGATTAAAGCGAAGGTAGTTAAGTTAGTTATGTAAGCGAGTATTGTAAAATTAGAGCTATAACACCGTCTAAAATTCACCGATTTCTTCCTACTTATCCTTTACTTCTTACTAAACTACGTAGAGCTATCGACACCGCTATCGCGCCTATTAATAATGTCGACAAAGCGTAGAGTCTTCTATAGCTTAGTCTCTTTCTTAAGAAGCTCTCTACGAGCCTTATTAACACTAAGTTGCGCATAAGAAATAGCAATCTTAGCGGTCGTAACTATAGCCTATCGACGCATAATTTTACACTCTAGCGCTCTTCGAAATAACTAGTAAGAGTACTTAATTGCGTACTCCTCCTTCTCCTTATTATCTAGGTCCTAATAGCCGTTCTCCTCCTCTTATCGCTTAACTTAGTTTCTCTAAATTACAAGAACACGTTCCTAAAGCTTACTTATTTGCTACGTAATCGATCTACTAGTATCCGGCGACATAGCCTTAAGGCGCGCGAGCTTATCTTTAGCTTTAGTTAAGGTCTTCTAGGACTCTCGACGAGAGACCTAGATATTGTTAATAGTAGCTATAAGAGCAGCATTTGTCTAAGTCTTAGAGATCCGAGTCCTTATAGGACGAGAGGGTCCTAGATCGCTAGTCTCGTCGTCGCGAACCTTCCTCTTACTTATAGATGCGATAGTTTATACCTTATGTTTTTTATAAGCATCGTCCTACTCCTCCTTTACTAATTTAATAGCTACCCGCTAACTCTCGTGCTCGAGTAGACGATCTATCGCTATTTCTAGCTCTAACCTCTTATAGTATCTAGTTCTTAACCCTATCTTCTTCGACCGCTTTTGCTATACTAGAAGCTATCCTATTACTAGAGTTCTACTATTAGGACTACCGTATACGGTGCGCGTAGTCTTAGTCTAAGGCTGCTTAGTAAGGCGGTAACTATAGTTCTAGACTACTTCCATCTGCTTAATAAAATCCTAGAGGGAATCGGCATTAAGATAAGCTCGCTAATGTTGCTCGCACTCGTTAAGGAACTTAATCTTACGACGTTTATCCTACTATACGATAGGACGGTCGTCTATAGCCTTACCTTTGCCCTTCTTCTTTAGAGTTAGCTAACTTAGGTCCTCGAGGATTACGCTAAGAGATAGCTACTACTACTAAGGTTCGTTCTAACTTATGATTTAATGAATTTAACTAATTTCTAGGTGTCTATATAGGTCCTAATCGCTCTTCTTAATAAGCTCGAGGAGCTTAAGCTCTACCTCCTACGCGCAAACCTAGTCGTCCTTAACTACTTACCTAACTCGCTATACTACATTAAGTCTTACTTCGCTTAAGTAGGCCTTACTTCTAGCAAGTAATAACGCTGGAAGTTATGCAAATTCACAAGGATATGCTCGATTAGCATAAACTCTGTCGATCCGTGCAACTTAGCGAAAAACGACTAGTTTAGCCACTCGGATCGATTATAAAGGCCTCCGACCGCTGCTTTTAGCCTTACTAAAATACCCTACCTCCCCGTGTGCTAAAATCTGTCACTTCTAGCTAATACCTACGGCCGCGTCTAGAGCCGTTTAGCCTGTAGAAATGCACAATGTTTTTTAGATCGGTATAATCGTCCGCAGAGAGGCGCCAACTACTACGCTCTTAGTGGAGGCTACCTCTAACAATGCTGAACTTGTGCTGTTCTATAGTTGTACGCGTGACAAAGTTTAGCACACGGGGAGGGACGCTGAGACTTCCTGCATAACGTTGGCGACGTATTGCGCATTGCGTATTGCGTATTGCGTATTTTGCATTGCGCATGCGCCTCATTCTCGGACCGCGCGTTTGCCTGATACGTCCTGCCCCTCAGTCGAATTGCGAAATTTTGGCTATCAAGAAGCTTCAGGTCGTACCAGATGTTTCATGAACACTGAGAAACGAACGGTATCTAAGAGTGGGTGTGAGATTCTGGGGTAATGAGGACTTGATTGGCCGGAGATCCGTTAGTCCAGGAGACAGGAGCTCCACGGTTTTTCTGCAATTCAGGGAAGCCTTGGCCATGATAATGTCACCCTTCGCAGTAGAGCAAACCTCTAACAGAGTCCATCATGCCGCAACGTAGAAGCCACACCAAGTCTCGCAGAGGCTGTAAGTTCAATCACAGGTACAAGCACCATGACGTTCGCAAATGCCTGATTCGATCGGCCTTCTGGGGTGCACATCGAGTCAAGAAGAGTCGGTTCGATGGCCTTTACCGGAGCCGGGACCATATAGAGCAGGCATTTGGTGTAGCTGTTGGTTCGACTGCGAGTAACTATGCTAATGCGACTTTGATCTAGGTCTACAATGTAAACAACGTCACGTCAAGGTCAGCACATCCTCCGAATACGCATTATTACGGCTGCGTATTCATCCAACACAATGTATCACTGTACTCCCTCTCGCTCTTCTCGAATCACTGATGCGGGTATTCAATAGTGTGATGAGGCGACACCCAGCTGTGGCTATTGCATCAAACGCGAAGTCGCGTGTAGCTTCATTACTCCCAGTCACAATAACAGCCGAAGTGTCTCAGCATCTCCCTTCGATGCTTCGGACTACCTGAATTTGCCATCGCCGTCACCATCAAGGACAAGGACATCAGAGTTAAGATTCATGCTCAATTGGTCAACCAAGACATTCAGAACACTGCAACAGCACTCCGATGAATCTCATTTATGGCAAATTGTTGTACCGGAGTTGGCTCTATCGCATGACTATCTCATGGATGCGCTTCTTGCAGTATCGGCGCGACATCTCTCAATTAACGACCCAAAGAACGCATCACTCTGGGACTGTGCTGCACTCGACTACGAAAACAAAGCTCTTGAGGGGTTTCAGCTCATCTTACCCAGTCTCGACTCAACCAATTATGAACCGATATTTGCATGCTCGGTTTTGATCATGGTCTTCTCCATGACGCAGTCTCATTCGGAACCCAAAAGTCATCCTTCCGATCCTGTGATCGACGTCCTCGAACTGCGGCAATTTCTTATCGGCATTGCAATCGTGCAAAATGACTATCATGATCTTTTACGACTATCAAGTTTCGGGGCTCTATTCACTCCCCATACACCAGGTAAAACAGGCTATGGAGACAGCCCGGGGATACCAACAATGGATATGTGCAGGTAAGAGCGGAACAAGGGGAGAGTTCTCAGCACGTTTTGAAACAGCAGACTAATGCCTCACAGCATAGTTCACAGCACACTGGAGACTCTGCGATCCGAAGCATCTGAAACCTCGAATAGCAAGCCGTATTCAGATGGTATATCGGGCCTCCAACAAGCCATGGAGGCATACACCGAAGGCGGTCTCTTCTCAGGAATTATGGCATGGCCGTCCGGATTGAATGAGGACATGGTGCGCCTAATCGAAATCAGAGAGCCTCTAGCCTTGGCAATGCTGGGACACTATGCAGTCATCATACATATGCTCCGCGACCGCTGGTGGGCAAGAGATACCGGGAAGCGTCTCGTTCAGGCGATTTTGCCCACATTACGAGCTTTGAGAGGCGATTGGGCCGACTTGGTACAAAACGCGTGGAGTGCCGTAACTGACGACAGGTCATCTCACAATACACCATCAAGCACTCTGCAAGCATAGAAAAGTATCCAAGCAGACAATATTATACAAACACAAGATGCTAGCCTCCATCCATCTGTCGGAACGCACAGAGCATTGACAGACCTGTATGTGTTCAAAGAAGGCGATTTTCGAGCGTGCTCTCTATGGACAGCTCTTCCACGAGTGCTAAACTTTGTCACGCGTGGAACTGTAGAAATGTACAGTGATTTTGAGTAGGACTGCTTCGTCCACAGAGAGCGGCGCTCTAGAGCTCTCTCTCTGGATTTAGCTCTGGCTTTCAAAATCATTGTGCATTTCTACAGGTGTTTTGATGTACATCGCTGCGGCAAGAGAGTTGATGTGACAAAATTCGGCACACGGGGAGGCTATACCACCATTGAGATATCTGCCTGCACGCAACGCCAAACGGAGTCATGCTAGGAGTGAGAGAACGAGGAGGAGTTCATGCAGATACGTCCATGTTATCGGTCAAATATAGGGTTGATGATTTTTGCAACAGCCTCTGCCGTCGTGAACAGCACTCCTCCAGCCAGCACAGTACGTCCCAATCTCATGACCGTACCTCTCCAGAAAGCACGGATACCATCATCCTTCCAAATGCTTGCAATAGCTTCCGTTGTCGTCGTTGCCTTTGCGGTCTGCGATCTCGTCTTGATGACATCGAAAGGCTGGGTCGCCAGTGTGGTAGTAACACCAGCAACCGCTCCGTTGGCGAAGTTTACAGCGGTGTTCTGCTCGATGTGGTGGTTCTTCTCATAGTCCTTGAGGATGTTATACGAGCCCATTCGAAAACTTGTGGCAGATGCTTGCTTCAAAGTCGTTCCTACAAATCCTCGATAGAGACCTTTGAAGCCGTCCTCGGCCAAGATCGTTCTGACTGCGTGCATAGTGGACGTGAATTGTCTGGGTCCCCTGGCGTCGTCGATCAAGGCAGTCTTGATTCGTTCCGTTGGCGTGACTGCGGTCGCACTTGCAACAACACCGGCTGCCATTCCAGCTAGCATGTTTCTGAGAGGGGACAAAGTTCCGGTCTCCGGATCCTTGAACGCATTTTTGACAGTGTCGAAAGATAGAAAGCGAACAGCATCTTTGCCGACTGATCCGACCACCAAAGCTCCACACCCCTTGTATAGTGCCCGTAATCCTTCTTGACTGTAAACCTGACCGACAACCGCAAATGGATTCTTCGGATATGGCACTCCAGCCTTTCGGACATGCAATTGAGCTCTGGTTTTGGCGAACTCGAAAGGATATGTGACGGATGCTTCCACACCGCCAGCAATTCCGCCAGAGATTACAGACACTATCGGACGTGTCTGCTTTTCTTGTTTGTCGCCCATTTTGATGAGTGTTACATTGTTAGAGGACACGCGATGGGGAAAAGAGTGCTGCTGACGGCCGAGGTATGACGTACACTCACTCGGAAGTTCTGCAGGCGCGGACACGGACGCACCGCGCCAGTACTCATTTTCTCCGTTCTGTTTCCCTACCACAATAAGTTTTTTATATCGAAATTGCCTGGTGGAACAATATTCCAAGAGTAATTGTTCATCCGACTATCAGCAATGCCTTTTGACGGTCGCGTGTTTCCGCGCCAGAACGCGACGTGATGCTGACTCGGGGATTCGCGTTTCTGCCTATGTCCGCGAAGCCATAGCTGCTGATGCCTTGACAATCGTCTCGCCTAAGGCAATGCTGCCTTCCGACATATTGAAGCCAGGCAACATAGGTCTGATCAAGGTATAGTACTACTTGTGTCCATTATGATCAAGATTGTATTTAATGCCCGTCGGCTGCTCTTGTTTGATAACATCACTACCGCAATCACTCCTGAACTTCCTTCAACACCAATCTCCGTTCAAGTCAACAGAAATCTATTACAAAGTTTTGCAATATGCGCATCTCAACTATCAGACAACGCAATAGCGGTTCTCTACGCCGCAAGTCAAAGCCATCTGCTGTTCCTATGCGACCAGGTGCCGCTCCCTCTATCACGCCGAACTTCTCCGAAACCTCAGAACATGATACTATGACCGTCGACTGCAAAGCTGGCCTGGCACAAGTCAACATCACCAATGGCCGGATCAGCAGAACAATGAGCTACGATTGCTCACTGTCTGGTCAGAGGACCGACTCCGTAATCTTCGACTTGACAGAGTTCGATCAGACAATGCCGCTTCACGTGGATGTTCTTGGATGCAACGGACGTACCACAAGAAGTCACAACGCTTGGAAGACGAAATGTCGGGAAGGAGTTCGTATTGACAACTCGAACATCATTCTACGCAAACAATCTGCCATTGGTGTTGGCGCGCTGTCCAGTGTTGACGACGAAGATGTCTATGTGGAGGTTGAGGGACACCAATGGGCAGTTCTGCTCAACGAGAAGGGTCCCAATGGCAAGCTGAGTCGAGCGAAAACCATTGACCTCCGTGTTGGCTGCGTCCTCGATGGCGCAGTCGTATACTACGAAGACGGCCACAAAACGCCCTGTGGTCTACGCTACACCGGGACCGGCTCTACACACTACTTCGGCGGCCACCAATCACAAAAACTCCATCTTCCTAAAGATGTCGACATTGTCAAGGTGGAGGTGAACAGATCTGGATATGGCTGTAAGGTGCTCAGTGGCATAGTCATGACCCTTTCGGACGGCACCAAAATGGGAGCACTCAATGACAGCGAGTTCACTGGAAGTATCTCTGTGAGCAACAAACTACAAATCTTGGAGCCTGGGATGGGAGAGAAGATTGTTGGGTTCTATGGCACAAGCTCGCATTATACGGAGGAGTTTGGTATCATCACTGGACCAAAGGATCAGGATCTGCCGCCGCAAACGTATGACATGCCTCAGTTGCAGAACATCCAAGAGAGGGGTAGTTTCGCAAGAAGGGTTCGATAGTCCAGATAACACTGATGAATACATAATGCTTGGTTACTTCGGTTGCCTGCCATTGAGAAGTTGAAGTGCGTAGGCATCAGTGAAGACATGTTGCATCAAGCGACTGGTGTCAACGTTCTTCTGATCATGATTAGTCAAACACGCGCCTGCATGGGAGCGAGCACGAGTCGACATGCAGGAGCTACAAGTACCGTAAGGTCTAAAAAGTGGAACTCGAAGATATCGTGGCTCGGAAGTGTTTCAAGATGGTCCGAAAACGGTGGATCTCAGCGGTGATTTGTCCTCTTCGTGTGCAGAACTTTGTCACGCGCATGCTGTAGAAATGCACGATGTTTCTAAGATCAGTGCAGCCCTCCACTGAGAGTGTGAATGTCTCCTGCATCAACGTTCGACTGCAAAGCAGATCAGCATGATGAGATGAGCAGATCGACAGTGCATCTCTGTGGTCCGTGAGGTTGGGCTGAAATGGACCGAGCGTCTCGAACTCAAGGGACCAAGGACGACTCCATCTTCACATGACTCTCTGTTGTCTGTCTTGACTTGGCTTGTACCATAGATTCCATCCTCTTTCACTTTTTCTTTCCGTTCTAGCATTCATTGGCGCAATCATTTCGGCCGGCACTTGTTTCTTCACTCTCTTCTTAATCACATATAATTCTCCCTCCCTCCTTGTCTCTCTGTGGGAAAGCGCACAATCGGACCTTCGGCAGCTGTACCACTTGACCCACCTCGACTATCCTTGACATCTTGTACCTTGTTACTCCGGAATCCTTGCATTTAGACCACACGCGCTTCTTATCCAGCCTTCCCATTCTTCTATACACGTCTCAAAACGACAAACGCGCGACACAATGGACGACAAGATATCAATCACCATCTGCGGCGACGGCGGATGCGGTATGTACCCCTCACCAGTCATGCCTAGACTTGCGACTAACACAATGTGCCAGGCAAATCATCAATCACCCTTCGCATCGTCCGCTCCGCCTGGACCCACGACTACGATCCAACCATCGAGGATTCGTACTCCGTGACCCGCACAATCAATGGCCAAACCTACTCCCTCCACCTCACCGACACTGCCGGACAGGAGGAATACCGTGGCATGTGGTCAGCCGCAAATTTGACTTCTGACGCCTTCCTCCTCGTCTACGACATCACCAACGCCCAATCGCTGCAGAACTTGGACTTCTTTGCCGAGTTGATCGAGATGGAGAAGGAAAACAGACAAGAGCAGGGAAGGTGCTGGCCTGCAATCATGGTCGCAGGAAACAAGTGCGATCTGCAGGGCCAAAGACAAGTCGGTGCTGCTGAGGGTTTGGAGTGGGCAAAGAGTAGAGGATGTGGTTTCATGGAGACCTCTGCTCGTGAGGTCGTGAACATCGAGGAGACCTTTGCTTGTAAGTCGCGCATATACCTGATGCTGTCACACGGAAGCTAACTTTAGCACAGCAATCGTCAAGCGTGTGGTCGAGGCCAGAGAACAACACGCATCAGGCATGCGTCCGGACTTCCCTTCTCTAATCAACCCAACACCTCACAATCAACGCGCATCCGCAGTACCGGAAACACAACAATCCGCGCCCGCACCAAACATCACTAGCGACGCTGAGAAACAGCGCTACTCACAGTCCGAATCCACAGCCACTTCACCACAGAAGAAAAAGAAGAAGTCCGGTTTCTTCTCCAGCTTGAAGTGCTGGTAACCCCAACCTCCAGATTGACAGGAACTCAGTCAAAACGACCTGTCAATACCGGATCCTTTTTCCGTTCGTTCTTCTTACACAGCCGGCTGCTACTCTCAGGCAGCCTGGAAGAGATGCATTTCCACAGCGATACCCCCCATTCTGCGATTTCTCCTGTTTGTTTTTTCTCCTTTCTCGTCGGATTTCTTTCTTCGATCCTCTTGTACAGATAGACACGATGATTTCTTCAACTAATACGTTCTTCTTGTATACGCATCTCCCTCTACTGCGAATGGACCTTCACTTTGTTCACTTTTAGTCGTCTGCTTGTCTTTGTTTGTCAAGGGGCATGTTGAACTGCTTAGAGCCAGTGATATGAAGGAAGTGCATGATATGGAGCTGTTTAGATCCTGGCTCACCAACCGCTCGGTCTGGAGTTTCTCTTGAGGCATCCCACGACCTTACTTCTTTCTTTTACACCTTCCCAACCGTCATCTGGCATTTCTTTGTTTGAATCCTCAAGCTCTTGCAACTTTTGTCCTCATCATCAATGTTTAAGCCAAAAAAAAAAAACGAGAACGAAAAGAAAACTCCCCATGAGCTGATTCTACAGACAACGGTTCACAATTTTCGAGCCCTTTTTGCAACTTCCTCTGTACCAGAGATTCGAGCGACTTGTAAGCTCCACACACAAGTATCGGACAACAAAAAGATACCAGACGCTATATCTTGAAAAGTCAAAACAGACACCGAATAAATCAAACCATCGATCAATCGATAAAAAAACCAATTGGTAAGGAATAGAAGAAACTGTACTTGTAACGAGCAGTGGGTCAAAAAATTGTTTAAAGTGGAGATGACTGGCCAAAGTGCAGAAGAACAAGGGAGTAATGTAATATGTAGAAAACATGATTGTTAGAAGTGTGATGGGAAAGAGCGACTGAGCATAGGTATGGAAAGAAGGACAAAAGGAGAAGAGAAAGGAGGGACTAAGCATAGGGGGAAGGAGCGACCAAGCAGATGAGGAAGGAGAAACCAAGCATGAAGGGAAGGAACAGCCGAGTAGACGAAGAAGGAGCGCGCGGGTAGAAAGTACAGGAACGAATTCCAGTTGATAAGAAACGCGAGTTGTGAGCAAGTACTGTCAAGGTACTGTAATTGACAGATGAAAGGAAAGATCGAGCATATCGACAGCGCGGGGTCGACTGTGAAAAGGTCAGGATGTGAGACGTGGACAAAAGGAAGAAGAAGCATACCAGTGAGCGAGTGATGAAGACTAACGTACATGGAGCTGAGCTAGAAGACAGTAACTTGAGAATGAATATTCGACAGAGAAGACCCATCGACCATTATCTCAATTCAAGGGGTTCTTGGAAAAACAGCTCGATGTAACGAAAGTATCCATCGCAAACACAAGGCACAATAGAGAGAGAAGCAAGAAAGGTTTGAAAAAGTGAAGGTTGTTATAACATTAGGTATCAAGCAAGTGGCCACAAAAAAGGCCGCTAAAAAGAAAGCAATAAAAATAGAACATCAACCCAGCGCTTGGGAGTCCCGTTTATTTACACCATGAACATTTTTATCAGAAAATAAGCAATATCGTCAAATCTTCGTCGCAAGAATCTAGACAGCGGACTTCTCAGCGGGGTGAGACTCTGAGTAGTCCTCAGAGGTCTTGGTGTGAGCGGCACCGTGGGTGGTCTCGTCGTACTCGGGAGTTCCGGGGACCTCGCCGGCAAGCTGCTCGAGGGTCTTGCGCTTGGTCTCGGGGATGAGGAGAGAAGTGAAGATACCGAGGAACATGAAAAGTGCGAAGATTTGGAGGACGTGGTTGAGCCAAGGGGAGGGGTTGGCAGTTGTGACGTTACCACGAACACGGAGAGGACCGATGACAACCTGGGCAATGATGGCACCGACCTTGCCGGAAGCGGCGGAGAGACCGTGAGAAGTAGAACGGTAGCGAGTAGGGAAGCATTCTCCGGGAACAATGAAAGTGGTAGCGTTGGGGCCGAAGTTGAAGAAGAACTGGCAGAGAATGTAGAGACCGAGCTTGCCGCTGGTGCCGATGACGTGGTAACCGAAACCAAAGATACAGAAGAAGATGGTGAGGAGAGTGAAACCCATAAGCTGGATGGGCTTACGGCCGACGGTGTCAACAAGGGCGACTGTGACCCAGTAACCAGGGATAGCACCAGCGCAGACGATGATCAAGTTACCGACAGCATTCTTGTGGAAGATCTCGTACATGTTGTTACCACCGGTGTAGCCAATGGCAGCGAGAATGACAGAGTTGTTGAGCGAAACACCGTAGAAAGCAACATCGAGGAAGAACCAGGAACCAGCGGTACCAATCAGAATCTTCATGTTCTTCCACTGACCGTAGTGGCGGCAGAAGTCAGCCCAAGAAGCCTTGGGGATCTCAAGCTGGCCAGCGGTAGCCTCACGAGTCTGGACGCGGGTGATCTCATCGGGGCTGCCGTGGGACTTGCCGTTGAGGTAGGCCTTAGCATCGGTGTCGGCCTTGACAACGTCGCGGGAGACGTCGAAAGTGTAACGAGGAGTCTCAGGGATGGTAAGACGGTAGTAAAGGGCGATACATCCGGGGACGGCACCGAAACCGATAATGACACGCCACATCTTGTCGACAGCAAGCTGGCAGACACCGTCACAGGCGGCGGCGTTCTTTCCGCTCTGGAGCGACTCCTTGAAGCCAGCAGTGACAATGAGGGCAATGAGACCGGCAGCCAATTGACCGATACCCTGCATGGCGAAGACGGAGCCCATCATGGCACCGCGCCACTTGGTGGTAGCGAACTCAGAAGTAATGATCGAGGAGAGAGGGTAGTCACCACCAATACCGATGCCCATGAGAACACGCCAGAAGATGATGATGCCGACGATGGAGATAGCGGGAGAGTCCGAAGAGAGAGCTTGAGCGAGAGTTGCGAAGATAATGATCATGAGTTCGAGACCGTACATCTTCTTGCGGCCGACGACATCAGCGAGCCAACCGAAACCGACCTGACCGATAACGGTACCACCGGAGGTAGCAACCTTGATGGCAGTGTCGGAAGACTGGGGAATCTTTCCGGCGAGCTTGCCGGGGGCGTCTTGCCAGTAAACAACACCCAACATGTTGGTGACGAGACCAATGGCGAAAATGTCGTAAGCATCAGTGAAGAAACCAATACCAGCGACGATGACGGCGCGAACGTGGTACCAGCCGAAAGGAGCCTTGTCGATTTCGGCAAGAGCGAGTCTGCGGCGCTCGTTGGGGTCCTCGATGTGAGCGAAGTCATTGTGGAAGTTGTGGAAGGCAGCGTTTCCGCCTGCGGTTCTGTGAGGAGTGGCCATTGCTGTTGTGAGTTGCTATCTATTGGAGATAGAAGCAATGAGCAAAGGAGAATGGGAAGTCAGAAAGATCCGACTGCGAACGATCTGTCTTCAGAAGTGAATGGCTGATGATGGACGAGACGAACAGGGAAGAGGTGAGCAGATGCCTTCTTTTATCTGCAGCATCTTTACTCGAGCATCCGACTTGGCTGTCAGACGGGTGTTTGCTTGTTCCCCAACTGGTTGCAGGCCCAGACTGTGGCGCTTTGGTCTGGGATCCAATCAGAGTACCCCATTTCATCACGCACGAGGCGGCCAAGGCCGTGGCTTTGGATCTTGGGGTGCTTGAGAACGTCTTGCACGGTCTTGACGGTTCTTGCTCCAAAAGGCTAATCTTAGTTTACTTAGCACCAACGGCCATTTTCAGCAACTTGTCGAGTGATCCATCTCCGCGTGGGGCCATGAGAGACCAGTCGTGCAGCTCGTGCTCTATCACAATGTTAGTGATTAGAGGATGAACGATCTTCATGCTTTTCGACTACAGTCTCGGCTCTTAGAACACACTTCATTGCGTGAACATACTTCAGTGTTTTTCATCGCGCAGACAATGCCCTCACTTCGATGCCGTCCCTTTAACGGACACATCCTGCATGACCGATCTTCGATATTTCTAGACGTGTGGTACGTGTAATGTGAGGCCTCCTCTATCCGGACCAATTATTGGGAAGTCGTCCCACTTACACGTGCGCGGCAAGGCCGAGTCGTACAATGCTACCCTTCTTTGGCGCGTCGCCTGCCTACTCCTTGCCGCAGAGTGGTGAGTCCGAGGGACGTTTATTGCAGATAGCCGAGCGAGACTCGAGAAAGTCGAGGGGCGTGTCAAAGATGTGAAGTGAAAATGAGCCAATCGGCTCTTTTCCACTTCAAACGTGGGTGAAATGGAGACTCGTTCTGGTTCTCCACGTTGACTTGGCGGGAAGCCACTTCCTCCTAACTTTACATTCAACCTTCAGGTTTTGGGTGACATCCCGTATGAGAAAATTTTCCTTGGGCTGATGTCTTGCTTCAAGTTGCGTTTCCAAATGGATCTTCCACGACGGCAAGTGGATATGCTCATCACCCACGCAACATGTGCTGGATGCATTCAATCCACAATCCTTCGGACTACTGGGCGTCTAGTACTCGTCTATTGAATCGGGATGCTCGTGTCGCAAGCGATGCTGGCCCTTGACTACGGCAGAATTGCTTCGAACATTCAGCTTGGCAGCTTCTTCACACTCAACGAACTTCTGTTCTTCGGTCCGTCGAAACGGCCGCGGTTATCGCGGTCGTTGCACGTACGGGTGCACCATCCTTGGAGGCAGCACGCGTAGTCTCTCCAATTTCCCGGCCTCCCAAGTTTTGCAGGGAGGCTTGGATGGCCGCGTTGTCAAGTTGACATTGAATTTCCTATTCCAAACCCATGTGTCGATTCCTTTCGAGGTGAATGGCTGAGCCAGATTTGGACTGCAAAATAGCAAATAGGTCTGGACGGCAAAACCAACAACAAGCTCGAGTCAGGCGGATATCAGCCTCTCATGCAGGCAAGATACGCTTCGAGGCAAAGGATGAGGTGCAGTGAGTTGTGGGTCTGATGTACCGGATTCTAGAAGCAGGAGGGTGCCGCTCTGTCGCTCTTCGCCGAATTCGACTTCAGGGTGCGAGTGTGAGCGCATACATGGTGAGGTCAGCGACACTCTGCTTTTTACTCGGCTCAGGTCATCTGTCCTTGATATCGCCCTTCAGCCCGTCCATCGTTGCTGCGATGTCAAGGGATGTCGTCAAAGATGGAGCGAGCCAAGAATATGGCTGCCAGTCAAGCATGAGAGTCAAGCTCCTGGCTGACATTCGATGGATTCTTGGTAACCGCCTCAAGTTCACCAAGTCCTTGGCGAGTTGACAAATGTCATGGCATGCAATCAAGCAGTTCTGGGCAGGTCAAGCCTTTGGCGGATGTGACTGATCTTCTGAAGCTTCTTGAGGCTGTCTTGTCATCTTGGCTCGTTCTTGTTTTGACTTCGTGTTGATTCCTCTAGGAGTCCTGTCGCAAGGCTGTCAGCAGGCAGCAACGTCTTCAAGGACCAGATGATCAGCAAAGGTTCGTGAAACGACCGCTCTCAAGAGACGATCGCACCGCTGGAGAAGGCATCCTTGAGTAAAGAATGACTGATAGCATGTCTAGATCGATCCAATGTATGTTCCACGCCACCTCAAGACGCTCCATCGTAGTCAGTGACTCGACATATCGATTTTACATTCCTGCTACACCGAACCTCCCTCGACTGCTCTGACTGCACCCAGTTCACCAGGGTTGATCGGCTTAGCAAACAACCTACGCGTTATTTTGTACACTCCTCGACGAAAGATCGATATCCCCGACTTCAGAATCCAGCACACAGCTTTGACGCAGACCAAGTAGTAAGAGATGTCCCGGCGCCAACAATGCACTCAGAGCAAGGAGAAAGTTTGGAAACCAGGTACACAAAGCGCCGATGCAAGAAGCTACTGGCCGCAGAATACGAGCACTTTCGTTGGAGTGACTTATTTCTGCTCTGCGCCCCATTTCTCAAACAACTGGCACTGGAAGCTCTCATTGCGACTTGGTTGTATCTCAAATGAAGCTCTGCTGGCGTGGCTAGATATGGAAACTGACGTGTCAAGGCTGTACTGACTATCTGGATGGCTGAAGTATCTCCTGAACTGGGATTAAGCGCCTCGACAGTGTAGAGTCCGTCCTCTCAGTGGCCGCAGATGTGCGCAATCCGGTCACAGCGGCGCCTTCAATCTCAACGCACCTTTAGGGTAGGCAATAATGCATTGGTCTCAGACGATGAGTATTTCACACCTTGCTCTACAATCAGTAAGTGAAGTCCAATAACTGAGACTCAAAGATCACAACACACACGCGTTCCAACAGCGCAATTCACCCAAACCCCCTTCACTACCGTTATATACCCTGCTACCTCACCTCCCCACAAGCAACACCATCCCCGCTTTATCGCCAGGCGGGGTGGCCCAGCGGTTACCCTCGTCAACTCGTGTTTGGCGACCCCCTGAGAAATTGCCCACAGGTCATCGGTTCGATCCACGGCATCATAGATCGCCGATTTTCGACCAAGAGTCTTGACACTCCACAACTTGAGCTGAAACGAAAATCCTTCGGGGTTGGCTTTCCACCCTCTCTAGGAGGGTGTTTGTTTTGCACTTTTTTGGTGAGAGAGAGAGGATTTGTGTGTGATGTCTCGTTTGTTGATGGCTTGTGTTGTTGTTTTGGTTTTTGATGTGTGGATTCGTGCGCATACTTTTGCTTCTCTTGATCTCGGACATTGAGAACGGCGCTTGATTTAGGGCACTTCTTCTTTCATGGATCGCACGAACCAATCCGACAGAGTACACGCAGTCTAAAGTCCTCCTGGTCAACGAACAAGACCGCCGCATCTTCAGCACCGTAGCTTTAATTCATGGTTACACATCATCCTCGCACAATCATTTGCATTCCTTTTGACCACGATACCATGGCAATGTTCTGCGGATGACTCACGGTAGCTTCGTTCCGGTCTTTGCCCTCGGCATCGTTTGTTCCAAGCCTCTGATAAGGAAGTACAATATTTGCTTCATCCTAATTGATTTCCTGTCGCAAGAGCTTTCCTGATCAACCCGATGTTTGACGCAACAACTCCTCTTCTAACCCTCGATGGACCGCCTTCTGCTGTATAGCATATTGACAATTTGCTTGGTACATGAACCAGTGTTTCTATGATGTGATGATTTATTCTCCCCTTTCCCTCTTTTTCCGCGAGTCATCGTTGAGCTCATCACCCTGACTCAATATTGACATCATTGTAATCTGCGAATTGGGGGCTGAAGACATTAGGAGATGGTATTGCTCTATGTCTTTGGGCTCTTCTCGATATTGTTGGAGTTTCGGGAAGGAAGTTTCAGCATCATGGTCGTTGCTATCGCCGATGGAGAAATTGTCAACTCTTGAAACATTTGGAGCAATCCAGGTGCGCCTGGAAGTATGACCAGCTTTGGAGCACCGATGACCATATGCCGCTTTTGTGGTGTAGCTCTTCTCTATCGGATAAGCTGGCACGAGTCCAGACCTCAGCATGATGTCTTGCTCTGAGCCGAGCAAGTCGAATGTGCGTGATCGTGACATGAGCTCTCTCCCCAAACAGACCCTGGGTTTCGAGGGATGCTCTCTATCGACATGGTGCTGTGGTTTTGGAGGGTACTTTCTCGTCAATGCCTACCATGCAAGGACAGACAGAGCTGCAAGAATTGATACGGTCTGCTCTCTTCCTGCTGTCTTGAACCGTCTCAGAGCCTGGATGGAGCAGATATACTGTGATCTTTCTCTTCAACATCTCAAAGTCTTCAATCCTTGCCAACGACCTCCTCACACTTCCTCCTGACTTCTTCCACGCCTTTCACACCCTCCCACTTCTCAAGCAACGTCCTAACCTCATCCCACTGCTTCTCCATCTCTTCATTCCTCCCCTCCTCTTTCATCTTCCCCAACCTCTCCGGTGCACCCAGCACCCACCTCACCACCTCTCTATCCCCCTCTTTTCTCCCACCTTTCCCTCCTCCTTTCCGACTCTCCGAAATACCAACCGCAACATCAACAATATGACCCACCGCAGGCTCCAACGTCGTCGTCACCGGCGCCATGGGATCCACATTCTCCCTCATCTTCGAAATCGTCTTCGTCGCCGACAACAGCGTGGTATAATTATCATACACCAATGCCTTTTTATCGCCCTCCAACCCCAAGGAGGAAATAGTGATGGAATTCAACGTTCGCAGCAGACCTTCCGCATCAGAAGATGTTAGGAGCTCTTGTACGTATTGGTCTGCGGAGAAGGAGGGGTTGTCCAATACTGCTAGGGCGTCTGGGGGTGTGGTGTCTTCTTGTTGTTGTGTGATGGGTGCGGGAGGGGCTTTCGCGGCATCGGAGGCTTGGAGGTTGTAGAATTCGCGGAGGGCGGCGCGGTCGCGGCGGCGTGAGGGTGCTGGTACGGGCGTGCTGTTTGCGGTGGTGTTTGTGCTGTCGCGGATGGAAGCTGGTCGTGAGGACGAGGGCGAGCGTGTGGAGGTTATTGTGCTGGTGGAAGTGCGGCGGCTTAGGTTGATACTTGGTCGGGGTGAGGCGATCGACATGATGGGCTGTATGTGTTATTGTTGTCTCGTCAGGTCTTGTTGTAACGTAGATGAGAAGTTGACGATGATGCGGAAGTTGTTGACGCGAGGTGGAACATCGACGTGGGTCTGACATGTGCATTTGTGGGGTACATGAGGTCAGGGTCACCAAGAAACTGATGGTCATGTTGAGTACAAAGAAGAAATAATCGTGTCTTGATGTCGAAGCCGACAGACCTGTCATGGTCTAATGTCTATTTAATGCAAAAGCCGTTCCCAATAAACTCCATGCCCTTACTTCCTGAAAGTCATGCTCTTGCCAGCCCTCTCCTTCTGTTGTCTTGGCATACCCTTCATCGTGTCGAGTGCCTTGACGAACGGATTGAATGCCTTGGTCTTGGGCTCCTTCTTGTTCTTCTTTCTGTCGCGAGGATCCTCCTTGTTAGCCTCTAGCACACTAGGTGCGGCTGCATAATCGAACTCTTCCTCTTCCAGATCAACCTCTGCTGCGTGCTGGGCTGCCGCCTCCTTCTCGGCCTTCTTTTGCTCCTTGCGTTGACGCTTAGCCTCACGCTTGGCTTCGAGGCTTTCATCAGCAGTAAGATCAATCTCATCGGCGTTGGTCGCAAGACTGTCGTTGCCGGTTGACATGGCGTCAGAGTTGCGCTTGCGTCCACGCTCCTTGAGTGTGAAGACGCGATCTTTGGGTGTTGCTTGCGCACTCGAGGGCGTGGCGGCTGCTGGTGTCTGGATAGGGGTGGGCGGTGCTGTTACGGGAGCTGACGAGGCGAAGACTTCTGCCGTCAAAGCAGGAAGAGGGACAGATAGTGAGATGTTGGAAGAGTAAGGACGAGGTTGCTCATTCTGGTTCTTGCCGCCGAAGAGGCCACCCCAGAACTGTGAAACCTTCGAGCGGACTCCTGACGGCTCGCTACTGTCTGTGCGGTTCAGGATTGGTGCTTTCGGTGCCGAATGAGCAGGCGCGGCTTGCTTGGGCTGTGAGTGTTTGAGAGCAGCGAAATGAGTAGGCGTTTCGTGGAGCGGCACTCCCAAGAGATGTGCTTCAATCTCCTTCAACGTCGACACCATATCGGGACCGTTCTCGCCCTCTTCCTTGGCTTTGACTACTGTTGACAGCAATTCGTCAACTCTCAGGCGAACAGTCTGACTAGCAGGCTGAATGGCGGCAAAGATACCGGCCTTCTCAGTGGGCATCTCCTTGGCAAGAGTGAAGATGTTGTGGTTTGCCATGACATAGTGAGTGCTGTCGTCCTGCTGACGAGCAACTTGGTCACGCCATTGGTGAACTGCACGGAAGACAGAAAACTGCTGCTTGTTGAGCAGAGCAGGTGTACGGCTCAGCATCTTGTACCATCCTCCTGCGCCTAATCCTTGTGCTGCGTCATAAACGGGGTGTTCGTAACGCTGGAGAGCCGTGTCTCTAGAACGAGTCAAGACGTCGTGAATCTTGTCCTTCTCATGGTCGGCAACAGAAAAGTCGGACTTCTGGATCAGCTCATTGCGCATGTTGTCGTAGACGTATAGGAGGAAATGCGTGTCGGAGCGGGCGTATTCGAACATTTCCTGTGGTAGAGGTCGAATGCGCCAGTCTGCAGTCTGGTACTGTTTCTGAGCGTCAAAATTGACAAACTTCTTGAGCAAAAATGCTAGACTTCCTCCAGAGTATCCTAGCGCTCTTGATGCGAAATGTGTGTCGAACAAGCCCACAACGTAAAGTCCCAAGTCTCTTTGCAACCAGGTAATGTCCATGAAAGCTCCGTGCAAGACCTTGAGGATTCTAGGGTCGGCAAAGACCTCGTTCAGCTTGCTCAACTTCCTCCTCCAGGGTTGCAGGGTATCAACGACCCAATCCTTTTCGCGCGTGCTGATTTGCATTAACGACACAATACCGATATATGAGCGAGAGTCGTGGTGTTCCAAGTCAATAGCAATCTCCTTTGCTTTCCTGAGCTCTTGGAGCATCTCATCGACCTTGTCTTCGGTATCGACAAATATAGCGGTTGTAGTTTCGTAGGGAAGGTAAGGGATGGGCTCTGCCTGGGTGTAGACAAATGACGGGTACTCGTATTGCTCGATCTCGGTTTGGTAAGGATGGCGGTGGTGCGGGACATTGTTCTCGTCCTTGAAGGGCTCCAGAGCTTTGGTCAAGGGTACGATGGCGTGAGGTTTCGAATCGAGGAGAGGCTTGAAGGGACCGGATTCGAAGTTTGTAGGAATGTCGACGAAGTTTTGTTGCGGCTTGGGAATGTCTTGTGTTCTGAGGGCTTGGGAGATGCGCGAAAACTTGTTCGACTTGGTCGGTGTCGATGCCTGAGATAGGGTCAGCTGAGTGATGGAAGAACAAGGAGAATAGAGGTGTCTGACCTGCTCTCTGCTCGGGCTCAAGCGCTTGACTGCACCCGTGTATTCGTCCAGGCTGATATCGGTCTTCTCAAGCAAGCTGTCGATAACATCAACGACGCTGCTCCATGAGGCGTCTACGGCGTCTGTGTCGGGCAACTTGGGACGTACAAGCTCCGTACTCGAAGCCGCATTGCCCAAAAGGCGTTCCGCAAGCCCCAGAAGCCGCGCATTTTGTGTGTCGAGTGCGCGACCTAGTGATGGATCGAGTGATCGGTGGAAGCCCAGATCCTCGGATGAGATGGCCTGGGATGATCGGGTGACGGCGACGAGGGATGCTTGGATCTGCTGTTGTAGAGTGTTGAAATCACCCAGCGCCTCCATAGTTTGTGTATGCGCAAGGTTGTGCTTGGAAAGAGGCTTGAAATCTTCGCGCCTTCTTGATGGAATCTTCAAAAGTTCGCCGCACAGACTCAGGGAATCATTCTCTCCGCAATCATGAATGCCAAGCAATCCAGACGGTTGCTCCTTCTGCTCGGGTGCTCTTGCCTTGTGTTCGATCTTCGCTGAGCCCGCACCTTGCTCTCCTGCCTCCTTGGACTATGACTGATGCTGATCATTTCCCCCTAGCCACGCTCGGTGTGCTGTCTATACTTTGTAAAGTCGAGCACGCAGGACCATCAACGCTGCTGAGTGAGCCTTCCACCAGTTCTCATCCGTCTAAGTAACCTCAATACTTCCTTCTAAAACAAGACCTCGCCTGCTTTTCTCCCGAAGGTCTACGGCGAGGCCCAGTGGACCACACATTCTTGCAGTCTGAATGATGTAGGTTCGCGGGGTGAGAGAAAGCCAACAATGACGATCCGGACAAATTGATGAGTCCGATCTCATGCACCCCTCACCACAATGCAAGCGAAGGTATAGCCTGCAGATTTTTCTTATATCGCATCTTATATGATCCTCATGAATACCCGTTCTCTCTCTGAGCAATTATCATCTCTCAGCATGATGATATCTACACCGTGTACCATACTGTCTGGGCTATGCCTTTTACCGGCAGTTTATGCCAAAGCCCTTTGGGCAACCGAGCCAGCGAACAATTTCACAGACATCATCAGGACCGCCTATCCGGTCGGCAATGGACAACTAGCCGGTAGAGTTTGCATTTACAGTGACTCATTCAGGCTTCTAATCTGATTACAGCACTACCTTTTGGTAACCCTGGACATGAGAAACTCAGCTTAAACGTTGATTCGCTATGGAGTGGAGGCCCGTTCGAAAATTCGAGCTACAATGGAGGAAATCCTCGATCTTCGGTTGCATCTGCACTTCCAGGTATACGTGACTGGATCTTCAAGAATGGCACTGGTAACGTGACCGCTCTGATGGGCGATGACAACAACTATGGGAGCTATGCTGTTCTCGGAAATCTGACCATCTCAATCGACAAGATCTCAAACTTTACTGCATACAACAGGTCTCTCGATCTGACCACTGGTGTGTACACTACGAACTTCGAGGCCGGCGACAGCAAGTATACGAGGTAAGTGATACCCTTCTGACTCCAACATACCAGGCACTGACATGATTCAGCAAAATTTATTGTTCGTATCCCGACAGTGTTTGCGTATACGAAGTTTCTTCGACTGGCACTCTGCCGATTATCCATATATCGTTTGAAAATCAGCAGTCTAATACCTCCTTGGTCAACTCAATATGCTCGACATCATCCAGGACCGCATCATTTGTTGGCATCACCCAAGCCGAGATTGGTATGCTATACCGTGCTGAAGCCAGAGTCGTGGGAAAATCAGCTTCACTCTCCTGTTCCTCAGGTATCCTAACCATCAAACCCAGCTCGCAACAACACTCTCTAGCGTTGGTCGTCGCTGCAGGCACCAACTATGCAGAGACTAAGGGAACAGCAGCTGCCAACTACTCTTTCAAGGGCTCAGACCCAGGAGATTACATTGCCACTATTGCAGCTCTGGCGGCAGCCAAAGGAGCTAGAGCATTGCTGCAGACTCATGTTGCAGACTACTCCGCTCTGTCTTCACGCTTCATACTCAATCTACCTGACACGACCGGATCAGCAGGAAAGCCTACAGCAGAACTGATCGCCGCTTACCAAGGCACTGAGAACATAACAAGCGATCCATATTATGAATCGCTTCAGTTCGACTATGGCCGCCATCTGTTCATCTCTTCGTCACGCCAGAATTCACTACCCCCAAATCTGCAAGGCAAATGGGCCTACGGTCTTCAAAATGCTTGGGGTGCCGACTACCACGCCAACATCAATCTACAAATGAATCATTGGGGTGTAGATCAAACCGGTCTTGGAGACTTGCAAGAAGCTCTGTGGCGATACATGGTTCAGACATGGAAACCACGAGGCACCGAGACTGCAAAACTACTGTACGATGCACCAGGCTGGGTTACGCATGACGAAATGAATATATTCGGTCATACCGGTATGAAGACGGGTGACGAATACTGGGCAAACTATCCAGCTTCAGCAGCATGGATGATGCTCCACGTATCCGACCACTTCGACTACTCGCAAGATCTAAAGTGGCTGCGAGAAATCGGATACCCACTTCTCGAAGGTGTATCTGCGTTTTGGCTCAGTCAGTTGCAAGAAGATGTCTCTTTCAAGGATGGCAGTCTGGTAGTGAATCCCTGTTCATCGCCAGAACACGGGCCTACAACATTCGGCTGTACACACTATCAACAACTCCTCCACTCCCTCTTCACAAACACCATCTCCGCTGCAAAAGCGCTTCACATCTCTTCCCCTCTCCTCCCCGACCTCACGCATGCCTTGCATCATCTAGACACCGGTCTCCATATAAACCCTTCCCTCCAAACCCTGCAAGAATGGAAACTCACAGACCTCGACACCACCTACAACACAAACTCCACCCACCGCCATCTCTCCCACCTAATCGGCTGGTTCCCCGGCTCCTCAATCTCCGGCCTCCTCTCCGGCTACACCAACACCTCCATCTCCACCGCCATCCGCAATACCCTCCTCCAACGCGGCCCAGGCATAATCGACTCAAACGCCGGCTGGGAAAAAGTATGGCGATCGGCCTGTTGGGCGCGCTTGAATGACTCTTCCTCCGCATACGACGAGTTGAAACTTACCATTTCCCAAAATATCGCTTCTAATGGTTTGTCCATGTATTCGGGCAAAAACGAGCCTTTTCAAATCGATGCGAATTTTGGGTTCGTGGGGGCGGTGTTGGGGATGTTGGTCGTGGATATTCAGGGTTTGGAGGAGGTGGTGTTGGGGCCTGCTGTGCCTAGGGAATGGGCTGGAGGTAGTGTAAGGGGGCTGAGGATTAGAGGGGGTGGAAGTTGTGATTTTGGATGGGATGAGAGGGGCGTGGTACAGGGAGCGAAATGTAAAGGTGTTAGGAGGAGAGTTGTTAATGTTGAGGGCAAGGTGCTTTGTTAGATTGTATTCTCACTATACAAGAGTTTGATTGTTGCTAGCTTCATGCATTGCGGCAGAAGATCTTCTACTCCCCGGGAAACCCCTTTCTCAAGTTGTCATACTTGCTGTGCGGATATTCCAGACAGTTCTCAACTTTCTGCATGTGTTTACCGCCATATCCACCCACACCGTTGACAACCATGCTGATGATACTGCCCTCGCCTGTTCTATCTCCACTGCTTTCCCACCACATTGCTCCCCCTAGTCCTCTTTGCTGGATATAGGAGACTTTGGCGGCCGAAGAGGCTGGATTGTCATAGGTGACCATGACGCGGGAAGAGGGATCGTAGCTTCATGATGCGCCGGCGGAAGAATCGTGGTGTTCGGTCGCTCCTGGGCGGGGGAGAGCCTGTGGTGTGATCATCAGTTCGGATCTCTAGAGATGGGTATGCGAAGAGATGGGCAAGTGAGGAAGGGGTCAGATTAGATCAAGTTATTTGGCGCTCATGGACCCAGGCAAGAGTTCAGCAGTGCAGGAACCACAGTTGAAGACAAGGGTTTCTGACACATGCATGATCTCTCGCCATGTATCCGATGTTTAGTAAGAACGGTGGAAAAGGTCGTGCGATGTCTTTTTATGCATCATGGAAGGTGTGGGTTGGGAGGAGTATGGAGGACATGGGAGCTTACCTTGTAGTCCCAGATACCGGATCCAGCTTCCCAACTAGCTCCAGAGTCGACGCCTGAATACGGTGCGCCAGGTCCGTCAGTGTTGGCGAAACTACGGCCGTATAGTGGCATGCCGATCACAAGCTTGCTCGGGTGGATGCCGCAGTGTTCGGTGTACCAGCGGACGGCATCTTCAGTGCTCACAGGTGTTGACCGTGGATTCTGTTGACAGGGAGCAATATTGGTCTGATGGCCAGCATGTGTACTCCATGTACCAGTGAAGTCGTATGCCATCAAGTTCCAGAAGTCGAGATATTGATCCATCTCGCGCAGGTGCATACGATGGAGGTTTTCAGGACCGCACGGAGCAGCCACAGTGAGGGCAAAGTGAGGGTTTCCTGACAGGGAGTGAGAGTATGCATCCAAAGCAAGTCTCGTGGCTCGTAAGAGCAGTACGTAGTCGCGAGCCTGCGCGTCGTCTGCCGGGTACTCCCAATCGACGTCTAGACCATCGAGACCGTGGTCTTTGAGTAGAGCTACAGCACTGTTGGCAAAGCATTGACGGCCAGCTTCCGTAGATGCAGGTCCGGCAAAGTTGGGAGAGTAAGTCCAGCCGCCAATACTGAGCAAGATTTTGAGATTGCGGTTGCGCTTTTTGAGCAGGAAGAGCTGTTTCATACAGCCGTAGACATTGGTTCCGACGTCGTTCCAGGAGTCCCCGTCGTAATGCTTGTCTGTATCTGACCAAGCGTCGGTGAGATGTACTTCCCCAGTATCAGGCTTGATGTTGGCGAATGCATAGAGGACGTGGGTGAGTTTGTCTGCAGGCAAGTCTTGGGGCTGATGGTTCCTGCCATAAATTGCCTTCAAGAAGTCAGTAATGCTTCACTTGGAGTGCGGTTAGGGAGACTGATACCCAATTCACGAAGTATGAGACGGCACGATAGCCATGTTGGTATGCCATTGTTGTGTTCTTGTATGTTGTAATATCGAGCAGAGGATGTTGTTGATTTATAAGGCCTTCAACATGTGTTTCGTAAGTGTCGTGTGGCTGTGCAAACACCGCCTGGGCGAGCAGAAATAGTAATGGAGGAACAAAAATCTGGATTAGCGTCAGTGAACTGTTTGAACGAACGATTTTTGCGCTGTATCATGGTCTTGCTCTGCTCATCCTAAAGCAAGAACCTGTGCTCTGATTGGGCATCCCCTGATGTGGGATCGTGGCCCGTAAAGAGACATAGCGCACTTACGATATTGAGATGCATGCAATGTAGATAATATGACTAGAGGTAAACAACTGATCCAGCAGTATAGTTACACGTGTATGTCACGCCCAGAGAGATACATAACCTGTTTTTGAACGCAACAGCAAGCGGTAAGATGGGCCAACTTCGGCAGAGACGTGCGGAGAAGCCGATTTTGCAGAACTGCATCTCTCAGCGACTCACCTACTCTACAGTTCATGCCAGTATGGTCTCTGGTGGACAGCCCGGTCGAAGGGATTACCTAGGCATGCCATGAATGGGTATGCAGCCTGTTTCTCGTTTGCCTTCGAGTCTCCGCTCCAGCGGCCGCACACCAGGCCGTAGTAGCTGTAGAAATGCACAGTCTTTTCCGGCTTCGAGTCATGTCCAGTGAGAGTGTGTCAATCAACTACTCTCTACGGACATGTGTAAGCGCTTGAAAAGTATCATGTATTTCTACAATTTCTTTTCGGCCTTGCAAAGAGAGCTGGAGACTGGAGATGCAGATCCAGGGACTGATTCAACAGCTGCAGGAACAACGGATGTGGCGCAGACCATCACATGCCAAGCTGGGGTATGACGAGCGATAAGGACGGCTTATCGGTTTCACAGGGTAATGCGGACCAGTCATGTGCTATCGTTGCTGCATGCGCGACTGCCTTGTGACTACAGCGACCTCTGGACAACTGACCATCTCTCCCTTCTCATACTCCAGTTCACATCAAACCTTCCTGCATCGCATCACGTACCATAGCCTTTTCGACATATCTCTGAGAGCATTGCACTTCACAGCCACCCCATCCATCCATCAAGGTTGTCCACAACCAACAAGCACAAGCAGCACATCCATCAACCATGGCAGTCATTGCAGACATGCCCGACTTCTGGTCGAACCTCGCAGACAAGATTGCCAACGACATGCCTACTCGCCTCCCGTCCGTCAAGTCAATGCTCCTCAATGGCGGCCAGATAGTGCTGGGTGCCCAGTCATACTTTGGCGGCCTCGACGTCGGCAACGCACCTTCCTGCGCCAACCCGCAATTGAGCTGCCACAACCAGACAGCCATCGAGGACTTGTGCTGCTTCAACTACCCAGGTGGTCAGATGTTGCAGACTCAGTTCTGGGACACCAATCCACCTACCGGGCCTGAGGATGCCTGGACCATCCATGGCCTATGGTAAGTCTTCTCAACCCTTCCAGTCCGAGCATACCAGTAGCTGACACTTTCGACCACAGGCCCGACCGCTGCGACGGCAGTTATGAAGCCAATTGCGACGACAAACGTGCCTACCATAACATCAGAGACATCCTCGAGTCCTTTGGAGCTACCGACCTCCTGTCTAACATGACAACCTACTGGAAAGACTACAAAGGACAAGACGAGAATCTCTGGATGCACGAGTGGGCCAAGCACGGCACCTGCGTCTCTACACTCAACCCGTCATGCTACAGCTCCTCATACCGCCCCAAGGAAGAGGTCGTCGACTACTTCGCCGCTGCCGTATCACTTTACCAACAACGCCCCACCTACGAATGGTTGATGGACGCTGGCATCGAGCCCAGTACCTCAAAGTCATACACCAGAGCCGAGATACAGGATGCCCTCGAGTCTAGGCATGGCAAGCCCGTCACTCTTGGTTGCAAGGGCGGCAAATTCGATGAAGTCTGGTACCATTTCGAAGTGAGAGGCAGTGTCCAGACTGGCGAATTCGTGGCTGCAGATCCTGATGGCGGTAAGAGCACCTGCCCATACAGCGGTATCCGCTATCCCCCAAAGGGAAAGAGCGTTCCGGCCCCAACTGCCTCGCATACACGCACCCGCACTCATGTCCCTGAGCCTACTGGTCCTCCCTTCAGCGGCACAGGCCATCTCAAGGTACTGACGCAAGGCAAGAACAATGGCATTGTTATCGGCATTGGCAAATGGTATCAGCAAGGTACCCCTGCTAAATTCCGTGCTACCCAACATGAGGATGGCTTTACGCTCGCAAGTAGAAAAGGCAAGTGCGCAGTCGTGCAAGGCATGTTCGGCTGCGGTCCCAAGATCAACGACCCGACTGTTTTTGCCAGCGATGGCAGCTCGTTGAGCTTCAATGGCAGCACCACTTTCTATGCCAAAGGCGAGCCTACGAAGTGGGACAAGGTCGTCATACACGTGGACGATGTCAACGGAAGCCTAGGTACCGAACTGGAAGTCGAGTGGCAGGCTGCATAGAGTGTGCCTATGCGCAAAGGTCTTGCAAAACGTCTCTACATGGACAAGGATGGAAATCGTACCGAGCTTGCTATCGAGTGGCAAGCCACATTCTCAGAAATCTTCACGCTGCCAAATAGACCACCACAGCACGTCAACTACTGCAAGAACAGCACATATCAAAACTGGTACATGTGCTGGCAAGGTCGTCTGGATGTCTGCAATTACCCGGAGTACAAGGGGAAAATGGCTTGTCAGTGGTGGAGGGTGGCTTTGCTGAGTATCACCATCATCCTTGGGCTCATTTTCCTTCAGCACGCACTCAGATCGCGTGGTGCATAGTTCTAGCAATTGATTCTTCTCCTCATTCCCAAAACTATGTTCGTGTAGCTGCCACAATGTACGGTGATGTTGAAATCGACGGTTCATGCAGAGAATATTCAAGAATTTCACACTCGCAGTGGACCCGTAGCTGAATCTCAAAGTTATTGTGCCTTTTTACAGATAATTTCTTCCAGGAGGATTACCGGAGATGACTAATTCGTTCTGTGTTCGGGATCCATCCTGTATCATGGCGTTTGAACTCGTCACCAGACCCACGGCTATATCTCAAAATTGTTTGCGCATTTCTACGGGTGATTTTTTGAGTCCAGTGAGAGGCCTTGGAGAGATGACTATTTCCAATCTCCACGTACTTGGTCTGTTTGTTGTGAATACTTCGAGCTTTGATGAGGTCGATGTATGGATCTTGAACAATTCGTGCATCTTTGAAAGCAGTTTCTGAGCAGTTTCTGAGACGTGTGGGTATTTTCAGCGATCAACTTCGCAATTTGATAGGATTGAGTTGATGAATGGACTAAGATCAAAAGGCACCGTTATGCGACCCAGTGAGCTAAGCAATAATCAGCAACGCCAACAGACCAATGCCCAAAATACCCAGACTAGGCAGTGGACACTGATATGCGTCGCTTGTATCTCCATCCTTGTTCGAAGCCTTTGAGTCCTCTTGCTTCGAACATACGATTCCAATCTGAGGGTCGAAGGCGTCGGTCAAACACTTCAGAAACTCTCCATCTGTAGACTCAGAAGAGCATGCGATGTTACAGCCATTGTCAAAAGCTATCAGACCAGTGCCATTGGCTGCAGCATTGGAGCAACATGAAATCATCGCTCTAGTTGCATTAGGCGTGGCCTGTGTGGCACATATCTGCTCGCCTTTCCCAGGGTCTTGAGGCGGTGCTGCTGTACCTCCTTGACAGACGTCTGAGTTTGCGAGACCGTCGTTGTCGTTACATTTGAATGGGGTTACGAAATTCGAGAGTAGGCATTGCTGGTACTTTTGATATGCTTCGTTGTCGCTTAATACGAGGTTGCAAGATACGTAGGGTCCGATTGTTGTGTTAAAGTAGTCGAGGGCGGTTTCCTCACGGCCGCAACAGGTTGCCAGAGTGCTTGGGAAGTTGTTGCAGGCGGGTACTGAGCAGGCTCGCTCTGTGTAGTTTGCTGATTCCCACGCTGGAGGAACTCGAGCCCACAGGCCGGCGATCCTGGGACATGCTGCAGAAGGGTCGCTTGAAATCGAAGTATTCATGGCGGGGATATCGAGACAGGCAGGTGTGCAGGAAGCAGGCAGAGAGGAATCGTGTGAGGGATTGGAAGAGAGGATGATGAAGTTGGGGGGTTGGAAAGATCATTTAAGACATCATCGCCATGGAACCCTTCCAGCAAGTCCTGGATATCCTCATAATCCATGTTGTTGCAAGCTTGTCGTCACTCCATATCTCACAGAAACTGGCTCCTTGCATTCTCGGCATCGGTGTGCTTCTCATGGTCTTGTCGCGAAGAGCTTGGCTGTTGGTGTTGATCGCGGCTGCCGCGCTTATGGACGACGTCGCGTGGCCGATCTTACCTACAGAATATTTTGTTCACATGATATAGTGGAGCAAGTGTTGGTTGGTAGATCAAACGACTTGAGATTGGAAGCGGAGTGTCGTCAGTATCTGCAGCATGTTCATTCGGCGGATGGACTGGCCTTGGCATGCCCAGGTCTGGAAAGGAGGGTGCTTTCGCAACGTCATTCCTCCTTCGAGACACACACACACTGCATGTAGGGACTTCCATCGCGCGCAACAGCGTTTCATCTTGCGCCAGTATCTCTGTCATGGTTCGCCTGGTCTGGCAAATTGTGTTCTCTCGAAGGGGCATGTCAAGCGATATCTTCAGCATCGGTGCTGAATTCTCGACCGAGGAATTCGTGACTTCTTCATTGAGCACAACTTACAAGGTTCCTGCTGGTCAGAATGGAAACATCGTATGGACTCCCATTATGAGATGCCGCGATGGTGTCACTACAGACTGCAAGAACAACGAGGACAATGGGCAAGGTACGATCTGCTGGCCAGATCTCAATGAAGAAGGTGATGCACGAGGTAGTTGGGCTTTTCAGCAGCGTTTCTAGATGGTTCAGGGGTTGCCATGGGACACCATCGTTTTCGATCATCAAAGTCACATAACTACAGAGAGTAAGAGCTGAGATTCCTCTCATGGGAAAGCCACGACGGAACCGATATGTGTATGTATCTTTCCAGCTGGTTCCTTGGTGTGTTGAGGATTGGGTATCGCACGCTTCTTCTGAACCCAGCTTTCAATCAGTGTGTTCGGATCGAAATTTGCTTGTCAAGGAGCTCATGAAGTTGGTATACAGTAGATTTATTCGCGTATCTGTCAAGGATTATTATCTCCCAGTCTCTGTCCTGAAACAATGTAACGTCACAAAACTATCCATCATACATGCATCATGCATAGGAGTTTCCATTCAAAGTAGTATGGAACCGTATCAAAGTCCAGAGGTGATGAAGTCACAACAGCTCAATCATCATCATCGATGCATGGCTTTAATCAGTACCACAAATGCCTTACTCGATTATCATGATGACTGTGCGGGATCGGTAGATATTGAACACATTAATGCGGCGAGACATCATTGATACAGTCAAAAGCGGGAACAGCAGTCTCCAATAACTGTAATCGCGGCTGTTGTGCTTTTCAATGTTGTACTTGTGTTCGAAAGACTCGAGCATTTGTTGTGTGCAAAACTCCAAAGACAGACAGACCAGCTGATGATGTGCCTTGAGCCGTGCTTCTATGATGAGCCAGCAGAAGTATTCACAATGAGCCTCTTCGATGGCATTAGCAACCGCAGATGATGCAACGCTATCGATGATGGTAAAAGAGTAAATGCAAAAGAATGATCAATCGTTGATGGGAAGGATCGAACTCGAGACCTAGCAAAAAAAGAAACTCGGAGTGATGATGAGTTTAGAGAACAGGGGAGCCCGACCCCCACACCATAGGATATACCACCGCCGTAGCAGGGTCCCCAATGGAGGAGTCCGACTGGTCCG
>JGI24891J29808_1000122_pt1 | contig 99432 bp, 98 predicted proteins | sample FreactcultuFSWF8_FD_29808 | JGI IMG/M metagenome (IMG submission 29808)
GAACCCCCGACCTCCTCGGATCTAGACTGACACGGCGTTGAGTAACAACGAATGACTGCGCACGTGTTAAGACCACGGGTGTGTTAACCACTACACTACCACGGCTAAGAACTTGTTAAAAGGATCCTGAAGTTTTTCGCATATAAAGGTTAAGGGATGGCAGGCAGCAGTGAACCTGATGACTAAAAGCAAGAGTCATTGAGGTGGTTTCTTCGGTAAGGGGTAAGCTTCGACTTTCCAAGCAACAAAGCTTTGAGGTGCCTGAGGTCGCGACGTATGGATAGTGACAGACATGTTCCAGCATGCTAGTGCCCCTCAAGTTCAGAATAGTGAGACGGAAAAAATGATGACCCTAACTGCACCTCTGGTGCGACGAATGCGATCGACTTCGATGAAGCTGGACGAGACTCAAATACCTCAAAATCAGTGAGCATACACATCATGAATGGCGGAGGGTACTGCAGACTGGAAGACGTCTTTCTACTTCGAGAACGTATGTTCACATCGGCCCTACACCGTAGGTGTTTTGCGCTGCCTGCGTCCATTGTGTCAAATCAAAGTCGATGTCGAGGTCGGGATTTGTGTAGCCTTCTTCCCAGAGTCCAAAGTCAACATCACCAGCCTCATACGACAACATTTGGTCGACGTCCACGAAAGTCGTGTTTTGTTGGGGTATTGCCGCGGCAGGAGGAGTCGAGGCGATGGTGGTAGAAGGATGCGAAATCATAGATCGTAGATGCGACAACAATTGACATCTGGCAGCGATGTGAGTATTCCCTCTGTCAGCCATGCCTCGTAACAGTTCAAGGGCTTGGTCCATAGCTGTGATCTCTGATCTGGTTGCAGGGAAGGCAACGCAAATCATGACAAGAACAATGGCTGCAGAAAAAGCGTGTTCACCATCCATGTAGCCGTAGGTCGCTACCAGATCTTTCTGTGCTGCAAAAGTCATCATAGTGACAGAGTCTTTCGCCGCTGAGACGCACATGTCGATCACAGCAATAGTTGTGGGGGAGAGTCCGTCCTTCCAGTCTTTCCCAAGATCGTCAGCAGTACCTTGGAGACGTTTCTCAACGACGTGGAAGAGAAGAGGTCGAGCGGTGAGATTGATACATTGATGGTAGTGCAAGAATGTCGAGACTGACTCTCGAGACACATTGAGCTTCGCAGGGTCGAATCGAAGCTGATCAGGCAAGTCTCTGTGCCATGTTGAAAGGGAGGTCATGATCTCGGAGACAGAGGCAATCAGAGTTGAACCGCTCTTCGGTGTTTTTCTGTAAATGGTTTTCATAATTCGTCCAAGGATGCGTGATAATTGGGTATAGTGTCGTAGACACACTGCAGGGCAGTATTCAGGCTCATTGCTCAGCCTGTTCGGTAGCTTCACAGCAATGTCTTGGTCGTCAATGGTCAGAGGGTTGCCACTCTTCACGCATAAGATGCGATCAAGACTGTACACGCTCCACCATATCCGCCGACGTTGCTCTTTACTGGCCTCATCAAGACGTGGATCCGGTACTTCTTGATGCAGAGCAAGTGATATTGCCATTCTCAATGCAGTTCCAACGTACAAAAAGGCGGCATCTCGTCGGCTAAGATTCTGCATGAAATATCCGATCAACGCCAAGACGCCCACGAACAAAACAGAGCCTTCTTCATACATGTCTGGTAGATACTGCAGGGCTTGGGTGAAATAGTCGAAGCCAGGAGGACCGTCAAAGCCAGACCATTGGTTCACTGAGTAAAGTTGGCCAAAAGCCAAGACCAGAAGCGTCTGACAATATGCAAGGCAAGCTTCTCTGTCTCCAACATCCGGAGGGCCTCTATATGCTTGTTGTAGTTGTTCCTCAAACATCTCGGGTGTACAGAATGCGAAGATGGTGCCGATGTAACTGTGTTGTGCCATGTAGAGTCGTTTTGCAAACGCAGCAGGTGGAAGCTGGACGTTGTCCACGATTGAAAGGCGCCTAAGTCGCAGTGCAGAATGATTGTAGGTCGAGTATTCTCGATCAAGGTCGAAGCCTGGACTCGTGATGCCTACAATATCGTTGAAGCGTCTGCCTAGGACTGTTGATGAAGAACTTCCCAGGTAATGGTGTTTACCGGATGGGCTCATGACAAGGTTGGCAAAGTTGTCCATGAGAGGATTGACATCCAGGTCCGAATCAGTTCGCTTCCCGATACATGAGGAGCTTTGCGGAGTTGGAATCGGAGGACTTGCTGCAAACATGAATCAGCATGATGGTCGTGATGAGAATCGCCAGACTCATAGGGTACCTTCGTATGCTCTCAACTTTGCTTCGAGATCTCGTAGATAACTGTGAGAGGTTAGCAATTGATTCGCTGGTTGATCACATCCAACTAATATCACCTCTCCGATACTGCGATCTTTCGACCGGACTCGTACACACACTCATGTCGACCTTCTCTGCAGCTTGCACACACAGGCTGCTCTTTGGAGCAGTAGGTACGACGACCCCGACATCGCTTGCAAGCTACTGGACGGATGAGATTGTTGTCTGATGTTGGCGAGGTGCCTGTTATGTTTGCGGCCATTTCCTTTGTCCTACATCGGTCTTGCTGATCATGTCAAATGGCAGGAACGAAACTTCCCCAGACTCATGCAAGCGCCGATGAAGCACGCGGCATCTGGTTGCGACTGAGATTTGAAGAAGACACGATATTCCCGGAGATGAAATGACAGCGGACTGATTTCGGGTCGTGACATGTTAACGCGATATGATAATGGCTATTAGTAGCGTGTATACGACGAGTCAGACGTCGCTCTCTCCGTCCTCGCTGTTTGGTGGCTGGTATCAGAAAGCTCCACTTTTTTCTCCAGAAGCTGCCTAGATCGAGGATAGCGCATCCTCTTACAGGCTAGTGCCTTGTCTCGCTATTCGAGTCCGATCACTATCGTCGCCCCGGCTGCCCGCTGTTCTCTCCCTGGTTCCTGACGCTCAATGAGTCCGATCACAGCTTGCACAGCAATGTCGTTCTCTCGCGAAGAAACGGAATCTTATCTCCTGGAGAGACTGCCCGCTCATGCGGGGTACATGCTCGTTCTTGAAGGCATATCTACAAGATAGGCAGAAGATCGGCTGAACGTTCCAAAGGCAAGTACAAACATACATATTGCATAAGTCTAGCTCATTTCTTTACTTCCATCGATCTATCATTCCTTCCACTCTATCTTCATCATGTCAGAGAAATTTGACAACCACGTCGTCATGGATGGCGAGAAGAATGCCGTTGATGTTCAGCTTGGAGAATTCATCGACCCTTCGAGGGAAAGAAAGCTTCTTGCCAAGTTGGATTTGGCATTGGTACCTATCATCATGTTAACTTACTTGGCTTGCTTCCTTGATCGAAGCAATATTGGAAATGTAAGGCATTGCACAGAGAGACCTAGCATGGATACTGACAAGGACTAGGTGAAAGTTGCTGGTATGCCCGAGGATGTCGGTGCAAGCGCGGAGCAATTTTCGACAGCAGTCTCGATCTTCTACGCCACCTATGTTCTATCAGAGACGCCGTGGGCCGTCTTGTTGAAGAAGTTGACCCCAAAATATACCATCGGCGGCCTTTGCGTGGTCTGGTCCTTGACGACAATCTTTAGTGGATTCATCACCAATGTTGGCGGTCTCTATGCAGCTCGCCTTGTGCTTGGAGCTTGTGAAGGAGGTTTGTTCCCAGGTCTGAACCTTTACCTCACAATGGTCTACAAGAGAGAAGAGATGGCCAAGCGAGTTGCCTACCTGTTTGTCTGTACGGCACTTGCAGGCGCATTCGGCGGTCTGCTGGCTTACGGAATCCTGCAAATGGATGGAGTAGCAGGTCAGGCAGGGTGGAGATGGGTGTACATCATTGAGGTGAGTCTCCAGATAATTGTTGACATGAGCGCGAGCTGACATAGATAAGGGTATTTTTTCCGTCGGAGTAGCAATTGTGGTCTTTGTCTTCTTGCCCAATGATCCTAACAACGCGTACTTCCTTAACGACGAGGACAAGCAGTTGATGCAAGTCAGAGCAAGGCAGCGTGCGGCCTACATGGGATCCGAAGACTTTAGCTGGGCAGAAGTCAAGATGGCCCTCACTGATCCTAAAGTTATACTCAGGTACTTTGCCTTCCCATAAGCTCAGAAGCAAAATCAGACTGACGTATCAACAGTGGCCTCATTCAGTTCTGCCAGGATATCCTGCTTTACGGATTCTCGACCTTCCTCCCCAGTATCATTAAGTCGTTAGGCTACAACACTCTGCAGGCGCAATACCTCACTATCCCCGTCTACATCTTCGGTGGCGCTGCTTTCATGGCTGTCGCCTGGTTCTCAGACCGAACAAGCATCCGCGGTCCCCTCGTGGCCTTCGCCAACATCTTCGGCATCATCGGTTACGTACTAATCATCTGTCCAACGCCAAACGGAGTCAAGTTCTTGGGCACCTTCCTCTGCGCTGTTGCTGTCTACAACGGGCCTGGACTGAACATGAGTTGGCTGAACGTCAACGTTGCTCCACAATACCGCCGGGCCACTGCTATTGGTTTCCAACAGACTATCGGCAACACTGCAGGTATTGTGGCGGGGCAGATCTACAGAAAAAGTCCTTACGTCCTCGGTAACTCCTTTTCGCTTGGAGCCTTGGGCGTAGCACAAATCTTGATTGCTTGCAAGTGGCTGTACCTCAGACACTGCAACAGTGTCAAGGAGAGAATTGCGAATGGCGAGGAGGATACCAGGAAGGTGCAGACTGGTGATGCTGCTACAGATTTCAAGTACCATCTGTAGACGTCATGAAGGTTCTAGGGTAGTGATTTTACGTAGCGATTTATGTCTTAGAATTGATGAATATTCTCAACTGAGCAGCCAGCTTCTATAACCTGTTTCTCACAATTATGTCAGATACTTCTAGAGCTTGATAGACCGTTTGATTCCGAGCAAACATGGTTCGACGACAAGGATACGCGAAGGCAAGTTTCCTCCTTCCAATTTCCCATCTTCGTGGTCTTCTGTCCCTCTTTCGCTCTAGATTTATTCGGAAGATCATGAAGTCTCATCAACTAAATAAGTCGAAGGGTTGATCTGAGGCATATATGCTACTTTGTTCATTTGTTCATAGGAAATATCAGGCGATAGTGAATACATCCTCATCCTTGACATCAAGTAATATCATGTGTCCAGGTGCGTGTCCTAAGACTGTGCCCTTCAATCCAGCCTTCAAGACGGCTTCCTGGGGTGTAACTCCACAGCCCCAGAATACAGGAACGACATCCTCGTTGGTTGAATCGAGCGGCTGTCCATCAAGCTCCACTGGAGCATCTCCCCAGTCAGGGCTGTTGATGTCTGCGATACCCAAGTTTCGCATGCCATGCCAACCCCAGGCTATAGGCTCACCGTGTGTAGTCACAAATGGCCGAGTTATATCCCTCACTCTTTCTATATCAGACCGCTTGTATGGACGCATCGATACAACGTAAGTCGATCCCGTAAAGGCGCCAGCAGGGCAGAGTGGAATATTCGTTCGATACATAGGCACGTTTCGTCCCATGACAGTATGGCGAGGTGGAAGACCATCATCAATCAATGCAGTCTCGAAGCTGTATGAGCAGCCGATCAAGAAAGCAACATGATCTTCCGTCCACTGTGAAGCAATGTTCGTGATGTGCGATGTCGTCAATCGTCCGTCCTGATAGACCATGTATCGCGGAGCATCGTGACGGATGTCGATGTCAGATGCGATTCTGTCACCCTTCAGGCCGTCTATGTAAGATTTGAGACTGTCGTAGGAGCCATTCTGTGCAGATTCGGCAAGCAGAGGACATGGCACAGGATTCCGGGCACAGAGCAGGCGAAAGTCTGTAGCGTAGCGTGATGGGAGTACAATGAGGTTCGCTTGGAGATAGGAAGGAGCGAGGCCAGATGTGACACCATTCAGAGTTCCGTCTCTCGCTGCCAGACGGACAGCGACTCCAGTAGATGCTTCTCCTTTAGCCATAATGACGCGTCAATATTATTCTTACCTCTGGCAGACTTTGAGGAGTTGCATCTTGTATACCAGCTATTGCTATTCGGCTCTACGGGCAAGCTATCAGGCTCTCCGCGCAAGTCCATGATAGTTGATAGGCGAGCAAAGTATCAGTGGGGTCGTTCGGGGAAGGAGCGCGAGCGTTTTTGTCAAAGCGTCGGGGTGGGTCAGCGATCGGTCAGCGATCCTTATCGGTCATCCGGCGAAGCTCCCACAGTGCTCTGTCAAACACCACGTCGCGGCAGAGAGCTCCGATCATGCTTGGTCAGTGAAGTGGTTCTCATTAGGTGAGTGCAAACTGTATTGGCGGTCTCGGAGCACAGGTAAGTTTTTGATATAAGTCGGTCTTGAGAACCTTTAAGCTTCAGGTCATACCCATCTTGTTACTGCATCATCATCATCCTCGTCACAATGGCCATCAAACCGCTTCAGATCCGCGTCTCCATCGACAGAGGCGGTACCTTTACTGACGTTCACGCCGCGATACCTGGACGCGATGATATCGTCTTGAAGCTCCTCTCAGTAGATCCGGCGAACTACAAAGATGCACCCACGGAAGGCATCAGACGGATTTTGGAGCTGGCAACTGGTCAACCACATCCCAGAGGCCAACTACTTGACCTCTTCCATATTGAATCTATTCGCATGGGTACCACCGTCGCTACAAATGCTCTACTAGAACGCAAGGGAGCCAGATCTGCCTTGCTGATCACAAAGGGCTTTAAGGATTTGCTACTCATCGGCAACCAGTCTCGCCCAAACATCTTCGACCTTTCAGCGGCGAAACCTGACGTTCTATACGAGCACGTCATTGAGGTCGACGAGCGCGTAACGTTAGAAGACTACACCGAGAACCCAAATCCTGAGTCAGTAGAGCTAGACATATCAGATCCAGACATCGTCGAGGCAGTCACAGGAGAGCGCATTCGCGTACTGCAACGACCAGACGTGGAAGCTATATCGAACGCCCTTGAGCAATTATGGGAGCAGGGATACCGCTCTATCTCAATCGTCTTCCTCCACTCATACGCGTACCCTGCACACGAGAATCTTGTCGGCAACTTGGCTGTTGCGATGGGTTTCTCGGTATCTCTTTCCAGCGCATTGCAGCCTATGATCAAGGCTGTTCCGCGAGGAATGAGTGCTACAGCGGATGCATATTTGACGCCAGTCATTAAACAGTACATCAGCTCGATCTCCGAAAACTTCAGAGGTGGACTTGGTGCTCAGAACACTCGCTGCGAGTTCATGCAGTCAGATGGCGGTCTTGTCGACTTCCGCAGATTTGGAGGCCTCAAGGGTATCCTTTCTGGTCCTGCTGGTGGTGTGGTGGGTTATGCTCAAACATCATGGGACGATGAAGAGCGACGACCTGTCATCGGTTTCGATATGGGTGGTACCAGCACCGATGTCTCACGTTACGCCGGTGTTTACGAGCACGTATTTGAGACGACGACAGCAGGTGTATCGATTCAATCGCCTCAACTAGATATAAACACTGTCGCTGCAGGAGGAGGCTCTATTCTTTCATGGAAGAACGGCCTGTTCCACGTTGGTCCTGAGTCTGCTTCTGCTCATCCCGGTCCTGCTTGTTATCGCAAAGGAGGTCCATTGACCGTGACGGACGCCAATCTGTTCTTGGGAAGACTGTTGCCAGACTACTTCCCCAAGATCTTCGGTCCTAAGGAGAATGAGCCGCTGGATCGCGATATTACAGCGCAGAAATTCTTAGCCTTGACTGAGGAAATTAACAAGCAGCAGCGTAAAGATGATGCTGTCACCTTCTCGCCCGAGGAGGTCGCTTTGGGCTTTTTGAATGTTGCCAACGAGGGTATGGCCAGACCCATCAGAGGACTGACAGAAGCCAGAGGTCATGACACCGCAGCACATCATCTGGCTTGTTTCGGTGGCGCTGGCGGACAACATGCCTGCTCCGTGGCCAAGGTTCTCGGCATCTCGCGGATCATCATCCACAACTACTCATCAATCTTGAGTGCTTACGGTATGAGTTTGGCGGATGTGGTTCACGAGATTCAGAAACCGGCCGCCATGACTTACTCGTCAGAAACCCAGCAAATTGTCCAAAAACAGCTAGAGGAGCTTGCTTTTGAAGCATCTATAGAGCTGAAGGATCAAGGTTTCACTGATGACAACATCACTTACGAAACTTTCTTGAATCTTCGCTACGCTGGCTCGAGTAGTTCACTCATGGTTCTCAAGGGTGCTGACTGGGATTTCCAATCGGCCTTCGAGGAGAGACATCAGCGCGAGTTCGGCTTCCTCTTCCAAGAGAAGCCCATCCTCGTCGACGACTTCCGCGTTAGAGCAATCGGTGCTGCACATGAGAAGATCGCTGCAAGTCCCTTTGCACAACTGAATCAAGCCGCTTCGCTCGACGTGCCTCAAGCTTCTCCCAACGCTACAAACCGTGTTTATTACGAGGGTACAGGCTACCTAGAAACTCCGACGTACGAATTGCCTACAATCGCTGTTGGCAGCAAGATTTCTGGACCAGCTCTGATCATCGATAAAACTCAGACCATCGTCGTCCTCCCTAACGCTGTCGCAAACGTGCTCGAGAGCTGTGTCGTGATTGACCAGGAAACCTCAACCACAACTGTTGACAAGACAATAGTCAACGATGAGTTCAGTCCCATTCAACTTTCTATCTTTGGTCATCGCTTCATGTCTATTGCAGAGCAAATGGGCAGAACTCTGCAGAAGACATCTGTGTCTACGAACATCAAGGAGAGACTCGACTTCTCATGCGCTCTCTTCTCGAACGATGGCGGCCTAGTCGCGAACGCACCCCACGTCCCCGTACATCTTGGAAGTATGCAATTTGCTGTGAAGTACCAGCATAACCTCTGGAAGGGCAAGTTGAGGGATGGTGATGTGCTTGTGTCGAACCATCCATCATGTGGTGGCACCCACTTGCCTGATATCACCGTTATCACGCCTGTCTTCGATGGAGAAGACATTGCTTTCTACGTCGCATCAAGGGGTCACCATGCCGACATTGGTGGTATTCTCCCGGGATCCATGCCGCCCACTTCCAATCAGCTGTACCAGGAGGGCGCTGCTATAGAATCACTCAAGATTGTCGAGGAGGGAAGATTCAACGAGGAAGCTATTACCAAGCTACTTCTTGAAGATCCTGCACAATATGACGGATGCTCCGGAACCAGATGTCTGCAGGATAACATTTCTGATCTCAAGGCGCAAATTGCTGCCAACAAGCGTGGTATCACTTTAATCAAGGGCTTGATCAACGAGTTCGGCCTGTCTACCGTGCATCGCTACATGTACGCTATTCAAAGAGCGAGCGATATTGCTGTCAGAGAATTGCTCAAGCAGAAGTACGAAGAGTTCGGCAAGAAGCCTCTGAAGGCAGTTGACTACATGGACGATGGCACACCCATCGCTTTAGAAATCACCATTGCGCCTGATGGCTCAGCAGTATTCGACTTCGAAGGTACTGGACCTCAAGTCTATGGCAACACGAACGCACCAGTCGCGATCACCAACTCAGCCATCATCTATTGTCTTCGCGCGCTAATCTCCTCGGACATTCCTCTCAACCAAGGTTGTCTGAACCCTGTCGATATCAAGATTCCCGAGAACTCTCTGTTGAGCCCAGCCAAGGGTGCTGGTGTGGTTGGCGGCAACGTCCTCACATCACAGCGTATAACAGATGTCGTGCTCCTCGCTTTCCGTGCCTGTGCTGCTAGTCAAGGCTGCTGCAACAATTTGACGTTTGGAACAGGTGGTAAAGACGAGAATGGCACTCATGTCAATGGCTTCGGTTACTACGAGACCATCGCTGGCGGTTCAGGTGCTGGTCCTAGCTGGCAGGGACAGAGTGGTGTTCACACCCACATGACCAATACTCGTATCACTGATCCTGAGGTTTTCGAGAAACGCTATCCTTGTATTCTCAGACAGTTTGGACTGCGTGAAGGCTCAGGTGGAAAGGGCATGCACACTGGTGGTGAGGGCACGATCCGTGATATCGAGTTCCGTATGCCGGTGCAATGCTCAATTCTCTCTGAGCGTCGCAGCCGTCAGCCTTATGGTCTTGAGGGTGGTGAAGCTGGTTCCTCGGGTCTCAACTTGGTCATCAAGAAGGATGAGTACTCTGACGAGAAGAGGGTAGTCAACCTCGGTGCAAAGGGAACCATCAAGCTGAATGAAGGTGACAGAATCATCATCAACTCTCCCGGTGGTGGTGGTTGGGGATCTGTGGAAGATGGTGGAGTCATCGATTCGGAAATGCGAACAAAGGCACAAGCCAAAATCCTGGCTGGTGGATCGGTGAATTCTTACAAGGCTAGACAAGAGACTAACTAAAGTGTTGGCGATAGAAACTTAACGATACCCTAATTGATTTATGGTTGATGGTTTATCAAAATAGTCATCTCACGTGATATGGCTGCTATTATAGCTCTTGCGGCTTCATGATAAAATCCCGTATTTCTTTCTACCAACTTCTGACGACTCGGTTTTTCGAGGTTTATTCTGAAAGAGGAAGGTACCAACCCAGGCCCGGAGGCAGATTCGGAGGCAGGTGCTCTAGTTGTTTACTGGAACAAGACTCACAAGGTGGCACGAACCACGATGGTGTCTTCGTTTGCTCGTGCTTTGACGTGACCAGGATGTGCATCTATCTGCGTCAAAAGAAGACCATCATCGCGGCGACGACGACCTCTTTACCAAGGTATCAAACCCGGGGTCATGCTTTTGGTGATAGACACGGCTCGTCAGGAAACTGCTCAGCGCATCACCTGCATCATCTTTGACTCTACATCAAGCAGGAGCGAAGCACCTCTTTTCCTCGACGTATCCGACTTCGAAGATCTCAGAACCATGGCAGACCATTCGTCAAGGTAGACGTTCCTCGTACGCATGCGATGATGGCATTTACTGACTGACTTACCTTAGTGTCTTCCACTCTCGCCTCTTCACCTTCCACGCAGGTGAGAATGGCGCATCAACCACTGTCCACTCGGGCGCTGTTGCCGCTATCTCGACTCCTCTCAAGCTGTTGATGGAGGAAGAGACCCCCGATGGTCCCAGAACCAGCGCTATCCTTGAGGGTGTGCGCGAAGAAGATCTTCTGCGCTTCTGTGACTTCTGTTACACCTCAACCTACACCGACCCTTACCCTGTTGTCATCAAGCAATCTTCCACTCCTGCTCCAGACACCAGCAACGGCAAAGACACTTCCACAGCCTTGGTTCCCACTACCGATGAGACCACTCTCCAGCCGCCTGCCGCAAAGCGTCTGCGCACCGAATCGCCTGCTAGACTTACAGGCTTCGGCAGACCCAGTCTTCTCGGCACACCCGTGACTCCTGACGCTACCACCGCTTCTAAACTCAACAACAAGCTCTTGCTCCGTAGCGTATTCGCAAACACCTCAACTAGCGGCCGCGTTTTCGGCGCCGTCAAGCCCAAGACCTTTACTGTCTCGTCCAACGACAACCACACCAGCGTCTTCATCGCCCACGCTGCCATGTACAGCCTGGCCATCCGCTACGACATCACCAAGCTCAAGGCTCTGTCGCTCCAAAAGCTCAGTGACAAGCTTATGCGTTTCGAGTGCAAGGCCGAGCGCGTCGGCGATGTCATGGCTCTGGTCCGTTATGTGTACGAGACCGAGCGCACCATGACCAGAGACATGCAGGACTTGAGAGACGTCGTTACCAAATACGTCGTCTCCGAAGTCAGTGAATTCGGCAACAGCGAGGAGTTCGGCGCACTCCTGGAGGAAGGAGGTCTGTTCGTCAAGGACTTCTGGTCCCTGATCTACAGCACCTTGCTTTAGAACGGTGAGATGGGTCAAGACAAGGGGTGGATGCAGAGAGTGACAGCTTTGCTAGAGAGATGGGACGCAAAGAAAGGTGCTGTTACCGTGAAGAGCCAAAGAGAGATAGCGGTGATTCTGGACTTGTTCGAAGATGGATCACATTACTGTGGTGAATAGCTTGCTTCTGCTGTGTTGTCATCGGTCTGCAGTAGTTGAGAGAAGGGCGTTGTTTGACGCGTCTCTTGCATGTAGACAAACAATCTCAATCTCAACTCTGTCGCCATAAATCCATCCCTGTGAGCTTCGACGAATGACAGCTCTCGATGTACGCACGCTGCTCAAATATCAACTTTCACTCTGCTGACCTGACTTTGTGCAGCGCGTAATCAACCAACACTCACCGGAATATCCAATCCTCCATCTTCCGCATCCTTCCCTCTCACAACCTTTATCCCAAAGCATCTCCAGAATCTACCACGTGTTCTGCTCTGCTCTGCCCAAAGTATCTTCAAGCCCACAATTTTTAAGCTTCTGTCATATTCCTCCGAGTAAGAAGGTAAGCATTACTAAAAACCCCACTCTACTTTTCTACATACTTCTTTTCATCATACCTCTCGGATGATTGAAACCTCCGAATGCCATGGCTAGGTAGCCTCATCATCATTACACTACTCCATGTTGAATCATCATAAGACTTTTTGCAACTTTCTTCCTCGTCATCAGTCATCAGTCATCAAAAAACGTCCGATTTACATCTGTAGTCGGTGTCCTCGGACCATGATCAAAGATCGATTTTGCATGTGATCGCAGAAACCAGGAAAAGTGTATACCAAATAAAACCATGGCCTGTGGACAACAATAATGGTTCGATATCTACTCGGAACCTTTCACTTCCGAAGCAAACCACCAACCACGGATTCCATGGGTTCCGTGATACATAAAGAGTTATGCAAAGGATGGCGGGGTTGGAAGCGGATACGGGAAATGCGGGATATGGTATACGTTATACGGGAGTTGATATGTACATGCAAGGCAGATCTACCTGCTTCGGTAAGATGCATGGTTGCATGAAACAACAAACAAATTGATCGGGTGGTCGCTTGTGTTGGATTGGAAGTAGCAAACAATCCTCCTGTCAAAAGGCACAGTGCCGTTCAGAGTGTGAAAGGATGCACTGAGAGTGATTGCATTTCTGCATTGCGACAGCCATAATAAACGACACTCAGTATGGATGAGAGGTCAGAATTGTCAACAAAAAGGATATATCATAGATTCGTGTGATGTGTACGCTAATAGAGATATCAGAATACTTGTACTGTACATACGCTCTGCGTAGTAATGAAAAGGATGGGTGCGGGTATGGGTATAATGGGTGAACTCTTTCAAGGTCCAGCCATTTGAGAGATATAATATGCCACGAGAACAAAACCAGTTGCTTCGAGCTCCTCCTCTTTCTTTCACATCAACCTGCCATGCCGCAGAAGAGACTTCTGAATCTTCTGGTCTTTTTGGCTTTGGGCGTGTTTGCTTCGATTTTACCAGCTTCTATGCTATTGGTTGATGTGGTTGAGCTTTCGCGCTTCTGGCGAGCAGCTTGAGCGGCAAGTTTTCTTTCGGCTTCCTGAGACCTGGCAGAGTCTGAACGGCCGGTATGCGCGTCCTCGTCACTTTCTTGTAAACCAAGAGCTGGGATCAGAGGAGTTGGTGCCGAGGAGTGCTTTGATGACTTCGCGAGCATGGCTGCGGTAGTCTCGACGCTTTCCTCCTCTTCAGTCATGTCGTTGTGAGCGAGATCCATGTGTGCAAGGCCGGATGCAGTAGTGCTGGTAGTATCAGCACGACGTCCTCGAGGTCGCTTAGAATGAACCAAGACGGTGCTGGTAGAGTCGGCGCGAGCTCTTCTAGCACTGGCGCTTCTAGTGATGGGAGGCTCCTCAGTCGAGGTGACCCCATCAATCTGAGTAGATGATGTTGAGCGTCTTTTCATAGCGCTGGCAGAGCGGAACATGCGAGCGATACTGCCACTTCTCCTGGGAGTATCTTCCTTGGCAGCCGATGACATCTCTGTGGGCGACTTGATAGGCGAGGTATTGAGTTTGAGCGAGGGCGATCGCAGCATGAGGTCGTCATAACGATATCCAGGGCACCAGCCTTCGCGAAGTGTAACCCAAACAGCAGTAGCAGTGATCAGGGCCATGAGAGACTGACTTGTTACGATGGGATCGGTGCTGATATCGGCTGAGTCCTGGCCAGCTTCTTCATGGTCGGAAATTTCGGGTGAGGGGGCCAGAGGTGAGGGAGTCGTGTAGGAGTCGTTGATATCAAGGGAGGTGGTAGTAAGAGAAGCGATGACTGGGTGACGGCGAGAATTTGGGCTGATGGTAGAGAATTGGAAGCGTTTGGTTGAGCCATCGGCGGACCAAGAAGCCATGTCGGACGCCGATTGACTTCTTCTAGCACGCGGACGGCGAAGGACCCAGCGTGCAGTCATACCAAGACCATGCTCATCGGTACTAAAGAATTCATAACCGCCGTTAGGCAGAGGGTATGCCTCCCACTCGCTGCCGTCCTCGAGATACAGCTTTGCTTTGGACGCAGTGTTCCCATCCCCCTTACGCCCCTTACAGACAAGAGCCAGCACATCGCGCGACTCGTCCTCCTCTTTATTGGATGCTTCGTGTTGGTGATATTTCTCAGCTTTGACAATGGCGAGGTCGGCGGGGCAGAGGCCATGACGGGTGCGGAAGGCCTTTGATATGGCGCGCGATAATGAAGGTGAGAATATAGCAGAGGGTAGGAGTTCGTATGCTGGCATAGGCCTCGCCGACTGCGAGAGTTGGTGCAATTGCAACAAGGGCTTCGCGCGTACGTGGATCTTGTGTCGCGCACTGCCTTTTGGTGGGGCATGGGCGATGCTGTACGAGGTTTTGGGGCGAGAGGATCGCTTTCTGGACCTCCCGCCGCCGTTAGAACTCATAAGGGAGCCCTCGCGAGAGGCATACTCGTGGTCGTCGTCGTGGGGCATCAACGGCAGCGAGTTCCTGTTTGCGTTACTCCTGTGGCTTCGCGGGGTATCCTGCTGCATCGGTGTAGAGGGTAGGGATTGGATATTGTAGTTGTTATGTTGATGCTTCTCCAGGTTGTCGTTCAAGCTGTCGTTCAACGATGCAGTATTGCCCGATGTAATGCTATCCGTGGTGGCTGGTCCAGTGAAATAGCTCATGAGCATGGTTGGCAGGGCGGACACGGCCAGCCGGGGAGGGGTCGCAACATCAGCCATGTCGATCTCCGGACGATTGTTTCGCTACAAAAATGGAAGTCGCAACTGACGTCCAGAATGTCCAGTCTCTCCAAGGTGCATTTGCACGAATAAATGAGGCTGAAGAAGGGCAAGAATGAGAGTTGAAAAGAAGGACCCCAAGGTGAGACGACGGCCAACTCTTGTCAAGAGTCAAGACCAAGACCAAGATGTGCCTATTCCCGTACAACGTTCGTCAGATCTCGACCATCCGTGTATGCTTATGCAGGTAGTGGGTCGAAGCTCCTTGGCAGCCAAGTAATAAACAGTCAAAGGAAGAAGGATGATGACACCAGGGCCAACTAAGATCCTTCGTGCTGACACGCTCCCAGAATCGCTGATGATGGACAAGTTGACCGTCAGACAAGAGAGGGCAGTGTCTGCCTTATGAGGAGGGGCTATGCCCATGTACATATACAATCAATTGGGTTGCTTAGCAGCGGCCTTTTGTCCCTGCAGAACGTTGCCCGCTTACGGTTAGCCTTGCGGCCACTCGCGCTTTCCAGAAAAAAATCATCACCCAAGCCTTTTGCACAAATCCGGGATTCGGATCTTTTACGACTCCTTCACGATCGGCACCTCCTTCGTCCGTACCCCGTGCGTATTTGATCGGTTTATCTTCCGACTCGGCCTTTTCCAAGCCAGTCGTCGCGTTTCCTGCCTCATACTTCTCCATCATCTGATCAATAAACTCGTTCTGCGGTTCAATTCGCTTCCGCAGAAACCCGTTCGCTTTGTTGTCGTCAAATTTTGCATCTTCTTGATACTTCTTTGTCAGGAGACGCTGGGTCCGGATTTCTGTCAACGTTCGACTCCTTTGTCGCCAACACTCATTTCGCGTTTCACCCTTTGGCGTCTCTGGCCCGTAGCCAGCTTCTCCTGATTGAGTAATGTCGAACCAGATGTTTGCGGACATCCGAGCATTGGCTTGTCTGTTTGTTTTCTGGAAGCTGTTGCTTCTCTGTATAGCATATGCCAGTCCCGGACCTGGCTACGATACGTCTACCAACTTGCTGTTGCTCCGTGCGCAGTCCGCGCAGTCCGAGAATACCCTTCTGGCACATCTTGCGAAGAATCTCGTATCAAAACTTGTTCGCTGGGATGCCTTGTACTTTATCAATGTCGCTCAGCGAGGCTATCTGTTCGAACAAGAATGGGCTTGGGGCTGGGGCTATACCCGGTTGCTCAGCTTGATCTCTAAAGGTTGGTCCAGTGAGTCTGTCGAAGTACAAACATCTAGGCTGAACTCGATTTCAGTCATTCCTGGTGCTGCTTTATCCCCGCTGTATGCTCAAGCATATGCTGGTGTAATCATCTCTCATGTTGCCCATCTCTCATCAGTGATCATCCTCTATGGGTTGGTTCATCACCTACCCATCATGGACAGGAAACAACGTCGTAAGGTTGCTTTTGTTGCGGCTTCTTTGCATATCTTCTCCACCGCCGGTCTCTTCCTCTCCGCTCCCTACTCTGAGAGCTTGTTCTCGATGTTGAATTTCTTGGGTGTTTTGCTGCATGCTCGAATTCCATGGGAAATGCCTCTTGAAAAGTATGGACCATTCTGTTTGCTCAGTCTGCTACTGTCGGGTGCTTGCTTTGGACTCGCTACCACTGTCCGCAGCAATGGTCTGTTCAGCGGACTTGTTTACTTCCATCACGTCTACATGCTGTTCCATTCGCGCATCAATCTTCGCACGATTGTAACAATTGTGGTCATTGGCATTTCGGCTGCCATGATCCTATCTGGTATGCTATTCCCACAGTATCTGGCGTATCAAGAATTTTGCGTAGGTCCGTCAGCAGCAAGCGAACTGCGCCCTTGGTGTACGCGGACCTTGCCTAGTATCTATTCATGGGTACAAGAACATTATTGGTATGTTTCAGAATATCTCTATTGCAAACTTTGCTGACATTGCTTCAGGAATGTGGGGTTCCTCCGCTACTGGACCGTGTCCAATATTCCTTTGTTCTTGCTGGCACTGCCGATGCTCTTTGTTCTAATCTCCACGGGACTGACTGCGCCGTCGCTCTGGTTCGAACAACAAGGTCTGGATCGCAAAAAAGACTACGACCATACGATGGTCTACATCTCTTGCTTGGCACTCCCACAAATCTTGCTGGCTCTGCTCGCTTTGACAACGTTCCATGTGCAAATTGTCAATCGTATCGCTACAGGCTATCCGATTTGGTACATTGTTCTTGCGGCTGCCATAGCATCACCGAGTCGAGCTTTCAAAAATGGCAAGGTTGGTCGTTCTCAATTTGAAAGGATTACGAACTTCTTCAGCAGGCCAGCGACACAAGAATTGATCTTTCGAGGGATGATCATGTACTCCGTTATCCAAGGTGGTCTCTACGCTAGCTTCATGCCTCCTGCGTGAGCTCCAAAAGTCCACTTACATCAATATTAACCATAACTACCTCTTTCAAGCCATCTCCATGTCAACAAGGATCTTCACATGCTTGTCCTTCTCCTTGATCAAGGCCAGAATACCCTTCTCGACTAGATCGTCGAGGGGAATCTTTCGTGTGATCATCTTGTTGGGTTGCAATCTTCCATCCGCGATGGCCTTGATCACCTCCACAAAGTCCTTGCGCTGATATCCTAGCACTCCAACATATTTTCCCTCGTTAAAGACCAAACTGTTAGGATTGAACGAAACTGGCTTCTCCCAGATGGCAACATTGACGACGGTTCCACGAGCCTTGATGGCCTTGCATGCTGATTCGAAACTGGCAGGCACACCGGCACAATCGAAGACGATATCAGGACCCTCGCCATGGCAAAGCTCGCGCGAGATGCCAACCACATCGTACACGTTGGGTGCCAGGACGTGGTGTGCGCCAAATTCTCTGGCAAAGGCTTGTCTTTGTGCTGCGATTTCGCTCATGATGATCTTTTTCGTTCCATGTGCCACGAGGACTTGGACGACTGCGAGACCGATGGGGCCGCCTCCCAATACAAGGACCGAAGCGTTTTTTGCTCCGATTTCGAGGAGGGGAGAGGCTGCTACGGCATGCCAGGCGACGGAGAGGGGTTCGACGAGGGCTATATAATCTGGTCAGGCTTGTTCATCAGCCTCGTTCGTGCTATAGTCTTACCTCCTGTATCCAGCTCAACATTGTCCGGAAGTGGCAGTACTGCATCCCAAGGCACAGCTACTGCTTCACTCAAACCACCACCGCCACCTGAGAAAGTAAGTCAGTTGATGCCACAACTCCCTCATGCTTGTAGACAACTTACCACTCAAACCAATGAACCCACCATTGGCACACGCATTCTCCACCCCATTCCTACAAGCCCCACAACTCTGACAATAAATGGTCGGCTGAATCGCACATTTCTGGCCCTTCTTGAAAATGTCCGCATTAGGCACATCCGGCCCTACTTCCAACACCGTGCCGCTGAATTCATGGCCCATGCCAATAGGAATGGTTTCTCTGGTCACTGCATGAGGTTCCAATGGCGCAAAACTACGACACAATGGTCAGTCATTGATTGTAAACCGAAAGACTGAGGGAGGGAAACAAACTTACGTAGGGCCGGCGATATACTCATGTAAATCGGTCCCGCAAATTCCCACATGGGAAGGCTTTATGAGGATTTGACCGGGAGACAGTTGAGGGCGAGGTGTGTTTTCTATACGCACGTCTTCTTTGCCGTAGTATCTTGCAGCGCGCATCATTTTTGCTGGTTTATTCCTAGGATCGAAAATCTTCAATCAATTCAAAATGGAGGAGAGGAAGATCAAACACTCTACAAGAGGGGGAAGGCATAGCAGCCCTTTTAGATCGTAGGAGGCTGTGGTGATGCCAAGTTCGAGCCAATCCTTCCCGGTCAAGCGGGATACCTTTTTCAGCGGCATCTCGTCAGCGGCTAGAGGGGTGTTAGGGGAGGCGTGATGCTGGGGCGTGAGGTCTGATGCTTTTTGGGAAGCATGGCATGAGTTTGCGGAGGAAAGCGTATCCACAATCGACCCCGCGCGGGGTAGGATCTTCACATGCTGGACATCGCTCTTGTGGGGGGAGCCGTGGTTGTGATTGTGGGTGCCGTGTTTCCTCTACGGATCAATGGTATAGAGAGAGGCACATACGAGTCTTAGCTAAAGATAGCTGGTATGAGATATCTCTACAAGAGTATCGCTACTACTGTTGCTACAATACCGAGTAAGAAGTCCGGATCGTAGCTGTACGGCCTGCGGCACGTATACCGAAACCCTAAGCATAGCATGTGGTGGACTGATGGATACTTTTGTTCTGAACATCTACTCGTATTGTAGTAATAGAAGTTGCCATGTTGGTGGATACCGGAGCTTTGCATTGTATAAGCTTAACCAATCCCGAAATCACGACAGGATTCGCTTTTAAACAAAAGGGTGAGCAATGTTTCGCACTGATACGATGCGTGTTCCATAATCGCGAATCTTCAAATCACTTTTTCTACCCTTGACGTCGACATCATGGTCTGGACACTCTAAAACTCGCCCCAAACATCTAGAATATCGTTCAAATTGTCCAGAGATATTGCAAAACCCCATAGGGTCTACAGTGGGCGATAGAACCACGAGTATATCTGAAAGATGGTTGTTAGCGGTATAACCCTGTCCATGTTTCATCTTCCACGAAAATGTATTTTTCAGTTTTGTGTAACTTGGACTGATAATCTCATACATCCACAGCAGTCTGGCCTCTGCAGTGTTTTCCAGTCAGGTCAATGGCCGTTTTACTGCCTTTGGGAAACATGATAAACTACTCCACACTGACACAGGAGGAGCGATTGGGGCTTGTGAAGCCAAGACAACGACAGGTTTGGTGGAAGCGTTGATACTTGAGCAGCACGTTGGTCGAGAACGGGGTTTCTGGAAAGCGAGGGGTCACAAAGGTAGAGAGATCGTGAAAAAAGGTGAGCGCAATGATAACAAGGCCAGATGAGCTTTTGGAATGATGCTTCGAGTCAGACAGGCAGTTGTCCAGTGACTGATATCATTCGCATAAGCTTTGAGAAGGCACAGTTATGTATGAAATAAGCTTGAGCCAAGGAATAGAAATTAGAAGCATACGTCTTAGGTATCTCTAGTGAAAAGAAGGAAGAGACAGAAAAAACGCCATTCCATTACCATGCAATTGTTTCCAGGATGCTCGTGCCATGATCATGATTACTTTTCCTCTTTGCCTTCTCCATCTTTCTTCTTTTCCTCCGTGTATGGCTTTTGTTTCGCTCGTGAATTCCAGTCGAGTGAGCGTGAGATACTTTCGATCCAGTCTTCGCTGCGTTTGTTCAAGGGTAATACGCTGGGGTAGGGGAATCTCGATGCGGAAATGGTTACGTAGTCACCGGGTTTCAGCTCGGTTCTGGTTTAGATGTCAGCGATAGAGCAGAAATGTCAGGAGCGTATGAATATGCATACCTATATTTGCCGTCGAAACTTGTGTAAGCAGAACTACGCGCGTCGTATGGTACGCCAATACGCAATACCATAGTGTCGGGTAGAATGATAGGGCGGAAGTTTAACGTGTGCGCGGCGATGGCAGTGAGAAGGATGACGGGGTTGTCCGGATGACAAAGACTGCCTCCTGCTGCCAGGTTGTATGCTGTACTGCCTGTCGGGGTAGCAACGATGAGACCATCGGCTGCAATCGTAGTGAAGCATTCCTCGTCACCGTAGACATCTAAAGCGACCATGGTTCCACTAGGGCCACGATCCAAGACGATCTCGTTGAGGATGTGGTATGCCGATTCGGGCTTGTGGGTGTGATGGTCGTCGGCTTCGGCACCTACAAGCTCCTCATCTAGTCTTCGTTGAACATGATCCTCATCGCTGTGGCCTTCGCGACGGATGCTGCGCATGATGGTGCCTTCGAAGCGAAGACGAAGGGAAACAGTGATGCCGTCGTTGAAGGCTCTAGGTAGAATGGCTTGGTATCTGGCAAAATCGAACTTGGTAAGGAAACCCAGAGAGCCCATAGCGAAACTGAGTACAGGAGGTACGATGCGTTGGAAGAGGAGGGAAGCGAAAAGGACGGTACCGTCACCACCGAGCTGTTGGAAGTAATCAGTATGCTGATCGGTAACGTAGTACAAGACCGTCATGATTTGACTTACCGCAAGAACAATATCGAATTTGTGAGGCATTCTTTTGCAGAGGGCCTCGTCCCAGTACTTCAATCTGCTCTGCTTTGACTCGTCGCCTTCCAAGATTGATTCAACGTCAAACGATTTGAGGTCCTGCAACTTGTCCTGGACGTATCTGCGCTTCGTCAGTGAACAGTCCACTGATGCTCAAACTGCATCTAACATACACAGTGTACTGTGCCTCTTTCTGATCCAGCAGCCATTTTGTCAGCTCTGCGGCTTTGGCACACAGAGTCGCATCGGTGAGCTTGGTAAGAACGAAGATGTTCTTGACCTTGAGCATCAGCTTGACTCGACCTAGACGTTTTGAGAGTTCGCGAATGCCAAAGGCCATGTCGGACAATTGCTTCTTGGTGAGCAATCGTGATTGCGTGTGTTCGCCATGATTAGGGGGACTGCCTGTGAGTTTGTCCGCTGGTTTTTCCATGGACACGCCCTCTTCACTAGGCTCAGTCGTCGTCTCATCATCTTTTCCCTCCAGACCGAGGTGTACAATACATGCTGTATTGTTGCGTTGCGGGCTGGGTCGCATGTTGGTCTTAACTATAGACGACTTTCGCCGTGCTTGTGGTTGGTCTTCAAAGACGACCTGTTGAGATTGGTGATCAGATGTGAGGGAACGAAAGGGGAATATCGATGGGTGTACTTCGAGAGCCTCGTGTCCGTCGTCACTGCTCATGTCTCCGAAGCTCTGAACACGCGAGTGGTCAGTGAGAAGCAGGAACAAAGCATGAAAAGGCGCAGTATATCACCTGTTTTCGATCACGGACGCGTTCGGCAAGCGCGTCCAAAGCCCAGTCACTCATGGTATCGTAGGAATGTTCAATTGTCCCTCGAGGAATGTTTGTTCGAATCCTTCGTACTTCGCCGAATCCGTGATTAATTGTGAACGAAGTGGAACGTCATATGCTGATTGTGGGGATAAGCTTTATCTAATCTCCATCCAGCTGGGAAGATGAAGATCAATGCCAAAGCCGAGGTCTGGCTGTTGCCAACAATAAACTTCCCCTCGTGTGCCCCTCCCTTTCGCTTCTTTAATCCTTCGTAGTCCGTGACCTCGACACTCTACAGTAGTTTATAATATAGAAGAAACCCAACTAGATCGTCCGCCGCACTTACGCGTAAGGTAGGGCTTCGTCTTGCTCAACTGAATCTTCTCTACCTCCTGTTTCCTGTGCCCATTCCATTTCTACCATCTCCATCTCAACCCATTCCAACTGTTTCATTCCGTTTTCAGAAGATATGGCAGAAATTAACATCAACGACTCAGACCTGCAAGGTGTCGAGAACAAAGTTGTTCTCATGACTGGTATGCAAAAGTCTACAATGATCCCTGTCTACCACTCCTGACATTGTCGAAAGGTGGTTCCTCGGGCATCGGCCTAGCAACAGCAACCCTTCTTCTGAGTCTCGGAGCCAAAGTCGTCAATGGCGACTTAAATCCTCCCGCCGAAGAGCCCAAGTCTGGATCCTACAAATTTGTCAAGACCAATGTGACCAGCTGGTCAGACCTCAAGAATTTGTTCAAGGAGACATTGAACATGCACGGTCAAGTCGATCATGTCTTCGCCAATGCCGGTATGAGACCAACAGTCGATTATGTTCACCTCCAAGTCGACTCCAACAACGAGCCTCTTGAACCCGGTTTCTTGACTCTGGACGTGAACCTCAAGGGTGTCATCAACACTGCCTCATTAGCTTTGCACTACATGCAGCAGCAAAAGCCTTCTACAACGCCCTACAGCATAACCCTCACAGCCTCACCATCCTCCTTCCACCGTTTCCGCGCTGCCGACTACGGAATCTCCAAGCACGGTGTCCTCGGTCTGTTGCGTGGTCTGGCACCTGTCACTTACCCAGACCTTCCCATTCGTGTCAATGCTCTTTGCCCATCTTGGACAATTACAGCGCTTACCAAAGAGTCCAACTACAAGGGTGTGAATGCAACTCTGCAGCCCGCAGAAGCTGTTGCCAAAGCTGCTGTATTGTTGATGACAGATGAGAAACGACACGGCCAGATGGTTCTGAGTGTTGGCAATAAATACAGAGAAGTTGAAGAGGCGGTATTGCTGAAGGCCATGAGTCCGGAGATCAGAGGACAACAATTGACAGAAGATGAGATTTGTGCTGGCGTGGTTGCGAACATGATGCAGCAGTAGTCGCAAGATCGATGTACATATCCTGATAATTCTTTAACATGCCACTTTCGGTCGAATCTTGTCGCGTGCTGTTCAATTGTAATGTGACTTCTGATATCAGGTCAAGTAAGAAGAAGAGATGACTGTGCGCAAGCCCATACAAATATTAGCAGGAATGAACTTGGTCATTTACATTTTGACATATACTATTACAGCGCTCTTTCAACGACAACTACCTCACGCAGGCATCCCAAGCTCTCAAACTTGACGCTGCGAAGCTGTGGGGCTCGGGGTTTCTTGCGGAGAGAGCGGCAGCCAAGGTACTCAATCTTTGCTCGTACTGCTGAACAATATGGTTTGCGCGAGGAGCGTCGGGCATTTCTCCTCCAAGGATCTTGGAAGCAAGGCTAAGACCATGGTAAATGGACATCTTCGAGAGGAACTCGATCGGAGCACCGACTTCGGGGAGATCTGTCTCGGCAGGCTGGGACTTGTTAGAAAACGGGTGTGCATTAATGTTTAAGCAAAGAAAGAAACATACCTGGTTGGACTCGTTGAAGGTGGCCATGAATCTCGTGGCGTAGGCCTTGACCTTTCCATCGACGTCCTTACCACCCTGGTATTGTGATGCGTAGACAGCGTGCAACTCGAGGAAAAGACCAATGACTGCAGGACGTGTTCTGGCATCGTTTGGTGACAGCTTTCTTCCTGATCCGTGGTCGGTAGACTCCAGCAATTCGGCCAATTCGCTTGCATGCTTTAACGATCTTTCCAGACGAGTCTGCTCCCAGTTCTCCAGAGAGGCAGTCTCACGCAATGCGTTGAGAACTTGGTTTAATACAGCGTCGTTCTTGAGGGTAAGACCAGTAGCATTCGATCGTCGCAGCGAGCGCAGAATAACGGGGAACTGATCGTTAAGCTGCAACTTTCTCAAAATCCTCTCTTGCAAAACCAGATCCGGGGTAGGGCGAGCCTTGTGTAGACCTTCTAGCAGGGAGGGCAATTGACGCCATTCATCGTTCTCCTCGATCAAACGAAGGGCTTGTAGGACCAGAGGTTTGCGAGCAGGGATTTCGCTTCTGCGATCAATGTGCTTGAGAGGGATCTCCTCCTCGCCGAGAGTGGCGTATGCAGGGTTGTTCTCGAGTTCTTGCTTGAACTTGTCGCCGAAGATGAGGTGGCGCTGGCGCTTGTTCAAGTAGGCAGGTATGAAGTGTTTTGTGCGGAGTTGAAGGAGAACATCGTCAAGTTCGGGAGATGAGGTTTCTGCGAAGATCGGCAGGGCGGCTGTAGAGATATTATCAGTCGGAGAAGGAGCAATCGTGTGTCGAAGATGCATACCATTGTTCTTTTGCGCAGAGGTCGAGGCGGTAAAGGAGCGAGTCTGGGTGTTGCGACGAAGGGCAGAGACAGCTGAACGCTGAGTGCGCAATGCACACGTCCTGCAGAAGTCCGACATGGTTGAGTGTGTCTTGAATTGCGAGTAGCCCTCGATTATTTGGTAGAGTCGCAAGTCGCAAGTCGCAAGCTTGCGGCGTCGTGATTGGCCGACCGAACTTTTTGCGGACAGCGGAAGCCCGAAACAGCAGCAGCGACCATCGACCAAAGGACCACCCCGTACAGTCAACCACACACACGACAATGTCAGCTCCCGCGCGGCCACTGGCTGCTCTCAAATCAGCACTGCGCCAATTGCGCGCCGACAAGCACCACTCGCGCTGCTATGCAACCGCCGCTCCTACCATCCCCGGCAGGCCCGTCAACTTCCACCCGGGTGCCATCATGACCGGTCGCAGTACGATGAACCCACCACCTGAACCTCTCTTCTCAGCTCTGACACCTCTACAGACAGCGAACACAGTATGAAGAAGATCCCTGTCTTCCCTGCCGTTCCTTCGGCTCGCACAACTTGCAAGGACCCCATCGCCGCCGTTACCGCCTCTCAAATCTCTACCCTCGACCCTACTGGTGCTCGTACCCGCCTCTTCAGCCGCGAGAACATCGACCGCGCAAACCCTGGTGATATCCTCCTTGTTCGCCTGAAGAATGGCGACCAATACGCTGGTGTATGTCTGAACATCCGTCGCCAAGGCATCGACTCTGCCATCCTCCTCCGCAACAACCTGACCCGTGTGGGTGTCGAGATGTGGTACAAGATCTACAGCCCCAACGTCGAGGGTATCGAAGTCGTGCAAAGGAAGGAGAAGAGAGCAAGAAGAGCTAGACTTTACTACATGCGCCAGCCCAGACACGACATTGGCAGTGTCGACAACATCGTCAGACAATACCAGAGACAGCGTGCTATGTTGCGCAGCTCCGAGGTCAAGAGCAGAGATGCAAATGCTCGCAAAAAGAAGAACAACAAGCGTGGCTCCAACTAGAGTTGATACTAAGAATGTTGCATTGGGCGGCGTTTTTGGTGGGCTCCGAAAGAGAGAGGAAAGAAGTCACGTCTTCTGTATTTATATTTGTACAAATTTATGTTCATCTCACAGGCTTCAGGCCGAGCAACAAAATCATTTGATCTATTGAAAGGTTGGTGAGTAGATCGCCAGGGTCACCAAACTCATCTTCTCCGCGTTCAGACTGGCCTGTCTCTTTGGCGCTGTGCATCGCAGCTTCCTTGTCAAACCCACCGCGCTTACTTATCTGATCAACTGCCTATTTTCAGCACAAACTGACCGACTATCGCCATATTCTATGTGTAACCCAACACCTATTAGCCGCCCAATGCAGAGACACCCTGCACGGGTTGTATGCAAGTCGGCCTTATCTCGATCGTAGCGTCTACCACGGCGGCTACCTGCAGCTTGACTCTGCACCTCCAAGCCCAAGATGAAAGGCCATAAGAACACGGTGAGTTCGACGGACTGGATCGAGGCGTCACCCTCGTTCAATTGGGGCCTCGCGATACCTATCGATTCATACCTCCGGCAATATGTTGTCCATACCAAGCTCGGATTCGTTCAACAAAGCCCACGATGGCCGTCAATTGCGATCCACTGTTTCTGAACAATCAATTGAGCTCTCAATATGGAACGAAGATGACAAAAAAGCCTTGGTCTCCCCAAAATCAAACAAGTCCTGGAAGCCTTTGACTCAGAAGGCATTTTTTCTGGTCCCTACGATTCTGGCTTCTGGAGCATTGATCGCTGTCCTACAAGTATATCTGATACGAAGCGAACAGGATGCCGGCATCCTGTTCGCCTCAAAAATCAGTGCCCTACCTCTGAATCAGACTTTCTCATACCTCTATTTGCCAACCATCATATCTTTGGTCCTCAGTTTCGTCTGGACCTGGATCGATCTCGACATCAAAAGGCTTCAACCATACGTCCAACTGTCGAGAGATGGTGGTGCACTTGGAAATGACTCGATACTGATGCATTATCCTTTCGACTTTGTGGCATCCGTGCCCTTCACAGCTGTTAGAAGACGGTATGCTATTTCGATCAATTCACCAACACCAGCTAACACACTTAGGCATTGGCCTGTATTCTCAGCTTCTCTGGCTGTGGTCATCATTTTTTGGGGGCTCACACCGCTGCAGTCTAGTATTTTTGCAACAAAGATGATCGAGAAGACTCTGCAAGTTACTACTGTCACGTCGTCGTCGTATCTATCCTTACGAGACCAAAAGACCACCCTTACGGGTTCCTATTCCCAATCAGTCTACAACATTGCTTGGTTGAACGAAAGCCTGCCACCTTTCATGAGCAGACAAGGCATAATTGCTCCTTTCTCCCTATTAGACGACAACACCAGGACGGAAACCTCTGAAACTTGGACTGCACGCACACACTTTTATTCAGTTGATATAAACTGCGAAAGTCCGACCTATGACGAGTATGACATTATCAGCACGTCTGGGTGCAGATACTACATTGCCAACACGAATCTGCCGTCGAAGACTAAAGACGACCAATACAACAGTCTTTACGTGGGCTATTGGTACGAAGAGAGTATGGACTCTTACCTTCGAGGCAGTTGTCCGGATCAAGCAAATCAAACTTTCCTGTTACGATGGTCACGCGGCCGTAAGAATCTCACAGATTCGACAAATTCGCCATACCCTCTCGAAGGTACCACGCTCTGGTGCAAACCCACTTACTGTATGGAATACCTGAGACTTTATGTTGAGAAACTGCACTGACGCATGAATCAATCTAGACCAGCAAGAGGTGAATGCTACTATCGCGCCTCCGAGCATGAGCGTACTAAACATCGCAGCGATTGGTCCTAAAGAGCCTCTACCTGCCGATCTAGTCAACATTACTGACTTTGAGTGGAGCTTGAGCCAAGGCTACGAAGTGAACAACAATCGGGGGCAATATCCGACATCAACATGGCCCACTCCTTACGATCAACTTCATTCTCACTTTCCGGAACTATATTGGGACATCTATTTGCCGACTTTAGCTAGTTTTGCACTTGGCGCATATCAGCGGCCCGTCGCGGACTATCTCGATCCGGAGGTTCTCAAAGATTCATACCAGGCTGCGTACCGTCTGCTACTGGCAAGGAAGCTGGCTGATATTCTACTGTCGGATTTTGAAGATGGGAAACAATCGCCTGGAACACGGCATTACAGTACCCAAGCCCTCATCATGGTACCCACCTTCGTCTATGTGGTTGAAGGCTTACTAGCAATGACCATCGTTGCTGCTCTCACAGTCATCTCCATACCTTCGTGGAGAAAAACTAACCTGGTCTCCGAACCTGCAAGTTTAGCAGCTATGATGGCGCTATCAGGCAATGATTCCCGCCTAGTTCAGACTATGAGCGGTAAAGATTGTGCGACATCAACAGAGTTAGAAAATTCTTATCGACACACCACCTTTGCCTTGAGAAACTGTCACCAAGGGCCGACACTTTGCTGTATCGACCCGGATCTCAAAACTACCAGCGTAGTACGTGCGAAGTCTGCTAGACCTATCTTGCCAGTGGAGCTATCGTGGTATTTCGGATCTGGCTTCCTCGGCCTGCAGTTGTTGGTCATAGTCGCGCTTGTGTTTACGTATATCCGCACGCATCGAGACAATGGTACGATACATGTCCAAACACCATATAATGTCTCACTAACTCTTGTAGGCTTACCACTTCCATCCACCTCAATCTTCATTAACCAAATCCTGGTAAAATATCTACCAATGGTTGTCGGTGCCTTCTTTGAGCCAATCTTCACATGGCTTACGAGAACGCTATGCATGCTCCAGCCCTACGAGAAACTTCGCAAGGGTAACACACCGCCCTCCCGAGCACTCACCGTGGACTATGATTCACTGCCGCCTCAGGCTATATTGTTTAGGGCGTTGAAGGCTGGGAGCATTTCTCTTGCTTCAGTCTGCTGCATCATGACTTTGTTGGCAAATGTACTATCGGTGGCCTTCAGTAACGTCCTACACGAACGTCAGACTACGAATTTGACACCCCAGAATTTCACAGCCGATCATCGTCTTCCTCTCAGCGGCTCCAACATCCCCAACTCGACGTATGACCATTACTACATTGCAATGTCCAATCTCACAGCTGGAACACCGTTGCCCGCGTGGACGGACGAGAAATTCTTCTATGTACCGTTCGGGGGATTAGAGTCACGCAATACATCCACGGCATTGTACCAAGCGCGGACGCCCGCTGTGAGTGCTTCATTACAATGTTATTCTTTACGCCAGACGAGACATGGTGAGAGGTTGACCTGGGACATTCCGGCCGATAGTCCTACGTGCAACTCTAGCTCGTTATTCACTCATGGTAGCTTCCAATCACGGGTGCCAGAAGCCCTGGAGTACACGAGTCTTTGGCCATCGCGGTTTGGCGACGATATCTCGGACTGCGAATTGACAGTCCAAGCTGGATGGGGAAGGTCGTCGCTCGTATCTACAGCAGATCCCGTGAACGCATCTTGGCTTGGGTGCAAACCCGAGTTACGCATCGAGCTACGTGAAGTTACCGTTGACAGCCGAGGGCTGGTACAATACTCCGAACCAACAGACGATATACTGGATAGTCGAGAGCAGCTCTTCGAGCCTAACGCCAAGAGCATTATTGATGCATTCCATATACTACTTGGAAGTTCGAACACTCCCGAGTATCCGTTTCACTCCGCTGCTGGCGGTGCCCACAATGATTCATACCCGAGCGACTTCCTCAACTATCTCATGGCTCAAGCATTGAACAGCTCGGCGATATTGGATCCACACTTGCCACCGCCGACCTTCGATACGACTGCACCTGTTCTGGAAGCTTTGTATACTCGCTTGTTCGCTATCGTACTTGGAACGCACGTCTCAGCCGTTCTCGAAAAGAATAACGAGACTGCTCTGGTCACTGGTTTTGTTGTGGCCCCGGAAACGCGAGTCTTCGTGTCGGAACCCATGTTCCTCGTGTCTGTGGCGATACTAGGAATATACATATTGTTCACTATCGTGCTGTACGTCTGTCGACCTTGGAAGATGCTACCTCGCATGCCCACGACAATCGCCAGTCAAATCGCTTTCTTTGCTGCCAGCCATGCTATGCACGATCTTGCAGACACGTCGAGCATGTCAGAGAAGGAGCGCAACTCGCAAATGATTGGACCAAGACAAAGATATGGATTTGGACGATTTGTGGGCACAGATGGAAAGGTACACATCGGCATTGAAAGAGAGCCTCTCGTGCAGGCTCTCAACAAGCAAGACTTGCGGACCATGCAAAAAGATGTCATATCAGACTGAGGTCGAGTCTTTTCGAGAGCCTCATCGAAGCGCCCTATCATACGAGCCTTGCACTAGAAAAACGTATACAATCACATGAGGTGACCACAAGAACATGTCTGCTATTGACAGCGGCAATGCCCTCGCGAGACGGGCGTCTCCAGAGACAATAGCACAACACATGCTTCCAATAAAAGCTCGTATAACCACTTTGCAAGGCATGCAGGCAGCTTGGCTCGGCGGCTCAGAATGCACAACAATGCATGTGAAGCACGAGTCGAAAAAGGATGTGTTACAGGTCCAAAACAGGACCGTTTGTTTCATGTTAGCGACTGAAGCTCCATCGGACCCTCTGGCCCGCATGAGGCTGCCGGGAGATCTGTGGCCCGAGCTTCTAAACCACATGTCTTCTGCTTCTTTATGTTCCACCTTTCATCACTTGAGAGCAAGATTGGTTTTCCAAAGCGTGCAAAATATGTCAATAATCACGCGATCACGTTCAGCCAGCATGTGCGAACAAACGACATGTGTGACAAAGGCCGAGCAAGGGACGAGGCACAAAGATCGCTTCTTTGTCACATCCACTCCTGAAGCACAGACGCGCCGCCTTCCGAGGCTCCCTTTTCGACAGAGTCTCACTTCTGCGTCTTGATTGGACACACCCAGGAATGGTTTGCTTTCATGCATGCATGCTGGAACAATGCTCTGGGCGGGTATCAATATCAATTGTGGATGCGCCGTAACTCATGACTCCGCTGCGCTGTCTGCTGTTTGCGGACTTCAACTTGGCTCAATCTTGAAAAGAAATGACCAATAATACGTGATACTGATTGGCAGGCTGTGCAATTGACGTGAGGGACAAGAGGCAGATCAAGGTCTAAAAATGATCCGCGAAAGCCAGCGGCACCTGTTGCTGTCTCGTCCAGGTCTAGAGACTGCTGTGTGACCGGACCAAGCTTTTACCGTGCTGCAGGGGTGGCCTTGACCGCCATCTTTAACAAGCGCGACTAGCAATGCGGAGACTTGCACGGACATTTGCCCGCTTCTTCATCCATCTTTCAGGCTTCAGCAGTGGTGTTTGCCCCGCGCTTGGAACGATATGATAGCTCCTAGTTCAGTCTCACCAGTACAGCGCAATGCCTCCTGAGTAGGCGGATCTGACTTCTTACTGGATATTAACGGCCCGACGGTCTGTGAACCATGACCAATTCCCTCCAAGAGTTCGATGAGCAGATCTCCACTATGCGACTTGGCTAGGCTACGCACAGAAGCAGGTGTGTGCTTGACTGCAGTTCGCATACATGTGGCGGGAATAGGGATACCCACCTTTACGAACAAGAGCCGATATAAGAAAGGGAGGCCCTGTTGACTCTGGAATTTCCTGCTCCTTCACATCGTCTCAGTTTTTCTTTGGAATCGCCTGGTGCAATTCCTATCACACTCTTTACAGTCTGCAAGAACGTCACAAGCTGGTCACTCTTTTGCTTGATTATCAGATTCACTCCACAAAGTCAACGGTCTAGACTTATCATCGTCAGGTACGGATATATTCACTCTTCTCTATTTCTTGGCGCCTTCTCATTGTCCCTGCGTTGTGCATGGTCATTGATCGTTGTGCATTGTTTCCTGCTGGTTGTCTTGATTCAAGCTTTCATTCATCCATTGTGTCATTCTTTCAAGACACAATGAAGCCCTGGCAGCTTCGATTCCCGTACATATAATCCCTCGAATCTTCCGACCACATCCTCGAGAAAGACATACAACATAAAAATCCAGAAACTCAGACACCTAACGTGTCTCCTCAGTTCTACAACCATCGAATCTTAACTCGCATAGCTGGTCTAGCGATATAAAAGCATCTTCAAAGCCAAACTTCTTGCACAACGCTCTTTACAAAACGCCTTTACACCTCTCAGCATGATGTTCAAACAATCTGTTCTGGCCGTCTCAGCCTTCTTCATGGCTGCAAATGCCCATCTGTTCATCTCATCGCCCAACCCCATCCCTGGCACGGCCATAAAAAATCCACTCGCTGACGACGGATCAAACTTCCCTTGCCATGGTGTCGCTCTTCCAGGCTCCGGTGGCCAGAAGATGGCTGTCGGCTCGGAGCAAAAGCTCACCTTTGATGCCGGAGCCGGCTTGAACACTGCCGTCCATGGTGGCGGATCTTGCCAACTAAGTCTCACATACGAAACCGATCCTCAAAAGGTCAAGCAAGCCGATGCTTGGAAGGTCATCTACAGTATCGAGGGTGGCTGTCCCACGAACACTCTCGCCAACCTCGATGGAAACTACACAGGGCCAGATGGCCCGTACACGGTTGCCCTGGCTTGCGATGATCCAAGATCCAACAATTTCGACTGTATCAACACCTTCGATTTTACCATTCCTCAGGGCGTCAAGAATGGTCAAGCTACTTTGGCATGGACGTGGTTCAACAATGTCGGCAACCGCGAGATCTACATGAACTGCGTTGCTGTAGATATCACCGGTGGTTCCGACGACGCTACCATGAGCGACTTCCCCGACATCTTCCTCGCCAACATGGGTCCCGCTTATGGTGATGTAAAAACCGATGAGTACCCTGTCCAGAACGTCAAGTTCCCCAACCCCGGAAAGTATGTCACCACCAAGACGGCGATCACAACCTACATGTCGAATGGTGTGGTTCAAACGGTCTCCACTGCCAGCTCTTTTCCTCTGGCAATCCCCAGTCGTCTTGGCACGCTCGGTGGTGCTGGTTCTGGTCCTACATCGTATGCTGCAGCTCCTACTTCTTACGCTGCTGCATCAAGCTCGTATGTACCCGGCTCATCATATGCTGCCGTGCCTACCTCCTATGCCCTGGCTCCTTCTTCGTACGCTGCCATTCCTACCCTGGCCACTTCCGTCAGCGTTGTCCCTCTGCCTTCCGGAACTGGCTATGCTGGCTCTTACAACAACAGTAACAGCACTTCCGGTTCATGCTCTGGCGGCAAAGTCTCGTGTCCTTCTCCTGGCGAGCTCGTGTGCATCGATGACAAAACCTTCGGCATCTGCGATATTGACTACTGCGCTGTCCCTCGCCCCGTGTCTCTCGGCACTACATGCTCGAATGGCATTGTCGACAAGCGCGATGTGGTCAGAAGGAGAAGTTCCCGCATTCATCGTCATATTCCAGGCCACATCCACCACAAATTCAGCTTCTAAAGCAAGCCGACGACTTCATGATAAGAACTTTGGGATCCGGTATCCTTTGCAATGAATGGGAGGGGTTCACATCTGGGTGAGACGCAAGTCTCGGAGTTTATCAAGCATTAGCACGCATTTTTCTGCATTTCACGAATCGATTCCTTTATCAACTTGTACTCATCTTCCAAAAATGTGACTGAAATTGTGAAACGTGATATAAAGACCCGACATGTATGCAGTTTCCAGCTCAGAGTAATGCCTGCACATAAACGCTGGACCATATTGGTGGAATATGTTTTCTCATGTCGTGCAACGATGGATGGATGGCGGTTGTGGTTTGGGGCTCAAGCGATGACGGAGTGGAATTGGCAAGACCGAGGCGGACTCTCCACAAGCTGACCGCCTGCCCTCAGAAATGTGCAGTTGCACGTAGTTTCCACCTATGAGCCTTCTCCTGAATATCCGTGATTATCTTCTGTGAATAGCCCCGTCTTGTGTAGACGAGACACGATAATTGCTCCCATTTGCTTTCAGAAGACAACAGTCAGCATCCTACGTCAGGCATCATTAGCTTGAATCAGCGTCAAGAAACACCGCCACAGTCGCAGGGTCTAGCCGTCTTTGCTGCTGCTCTCTTGCCCCTCAGCCACGCGACCGCCGGCCACTGCTGCACGCTGCCCTTTCTTACTCCACCGACTCTGACTTCGACCTCCCAGCAACAAACAGACTAATCTTCAACATGTCTGGCAACCCGATGGAGCAGGACAACAAGTACATTGACAGCGCCGTGCGCGCTGTCACCAACAAGCGACCCGTACCCGAGATCGATTTCACTCTGCACACCATGGAGGACGGCACTCAGGTCAGCACTCTGGAGAGAGTGTGCAAGGGTACGTACTGGTTCCTGGCCGTTGCTCTTTACCACCTCAGAGCTCGGCCAAGCTGTTTCACCCATATCCAGACCAAGCTGACCCATATCCCAACAGACGTGCAAGCGCCCGCCTTCCACCCTCCGACCGACGAGCAATTCTTCTCCCCGACAGACCCCAACAAGCCCAACTTACAATTCCTCAAGCAACACTTCTATCGGGAGGGTCGTCTTACCGAGGACCAGGCGCTATGGATTTTGAGCGAGTGCACAAAGGTTCTATCTCAAGAGCCCAACCTCCTGGAGATGGACGCTCCCATTACCGTCTGTGGTGACGTTCACGGCCAATACTACGATCTGATGAAGCTTTTCGAAGTCGGTGGTGACCCTGCAGACACGCGCTACCTCTTCTTGGGTGACTACGTCGACCGTGGATACTTCAGTATTGAGGTAAGCTTCGTTGAATCGGCCATGGATCGCACCAACCTGACATGATATGCAGTGTGTTCTCTACCTCTGGGCCCTCAAGATTTGGTACCCCAACACCCTCTGGCTCATGCGTGGTAACCACGAGTGTCGCCATTTGACCGACTACTTCACCTTCAAGCTTGAGTGCAAGCACAAATACTCCGAGGCCGTTTACGAGGCTTGCATGAAGTCCTTCTGCGCTCTTCCCCTTGCTGCTGTTATGAACAAGCAGTTCCTGTGTATTCACGGTGGTCTCAGCCCCGAGCTGCACACACTTGAGGATCTCAAGAGCGTATGTTTCGACCGTTCCTTACCGCTTTGGCTTGTACTGACACACTACCCAGATCGATCGCTTCCGCGAGCCCCCTACCCACGGTCTTATGTGCGACATTCTCTGGGCCGACCCTCTTGAGGACTTTGGACAGGAAAAGACACAAGAATACTTTGTTCACAACCATGTCAGAGGTTGTTCATACTTCTTCTCATACCCCGCTGCATGTGCTTTCTTGGAGAAGAATAACCTACTTTCTATTATTCGCGCACACGAGGCTCAAGACGCTGGATACCGCATGTACCGCAAGACCAGGACCACTGGATTCCCTAGTGTCATGACCATATTCAGTGCACCCAACTACCTCGATGTCTACAACAACAAGGCCGCCGTTCTCAAGTACGAGAACAATGTCATGAACATTCGTCAATTCAGTAAGTGCAAGATGGATCGTATGAGGGCTTTCTCTCAGAAGCTAACAAAATCACAGACTGCACACCTCATCCTTACTGGCTGCCCAATTTCATGGATGTCTTTACATGGTCGCTTCCCTTCGTCGGCGAGAAGATCACCGACATGCTCATTGCCATTCTTAACACCTGTAGCAAGGAGGAACTCGAGGAAGAGACACCTCTTTCATCCGGACCACACTCGCCCCCTCTTCCATCAAGCAGCGTTGCCAACATGGACCCGGATAGCACCGAGTACAAGCGCCGTGCCATCAAGAACAAGATTTTGGCCATCGGTCGTTTGTCAAGAGTGTTCCAGGTATTGCGCGAGGAGTCTGAGCGCGTTACCGAGTTGAAGACTGCTAGCGGAGGCAAGCTCCCTGCTGGTACATTGATGCTGGGTGCAGAGGGCATCAAGCAAGCCATCACCAACTTCGAGGACGCTCGCAAGGTGGACTTGCAAAACGAGAGACTTCCTCCTTCTGGTGAGGAGGTTAGAAGAAACAGCGACGCTGCCAGAGAGTTTGCTTTGCAGCGTGCGGCGCAGGAAGCCGAGAGCGATCAGAAGTTGGCCGGTGTTGCCAGAAGGATAAGCATGTAAGTGCTGGATGTTTGAACGCGTTTCGAGAAAGATGCTAACAAGGTGTACAGGTCTTCGGGTTCAAGCCGTAGCCCCAGAAAGTAAAGATACCCGTATGGTATGGCAGAGGAGTTTATCGAGATGGTCTTTTTTGAAGTTACGTGACGACCTGAAGCGGGCGTGTACATTACAGCTGCAAGTGACAGCACGCGATGCATTGATTGCATGGAATGAAAACATCATTGAAACGCCCACGAAATGTCGTTTGTCTGTTCAGTGATTGTGCAAGTGAAATGGTCTTGAAATTGACTTCATGCTGGGGAGCTTTGACGACGCTTGGCAGGCAGCATGGCCATGTCGAGTTGCGGAAGACGGAAGAGAGACAGACAATCGAGAAAGTCACTATGCTTCTACGAGTGCCATTGGCACGGAGGCCCCTGTCGTCAAACACTTGCGCCCGCATCGTCAGTTCTGGATATACGCCATCAACAACATGGCCTTCCGCTTCGTCAATCGTTCGCGCGCAACCAGCCAGTGTCGCATGCGCACGCCTGGTCCATAGCCAACGACTCGCCCACATTTCCAAGACCAGCTCATACGCACCGGAGCGCGTACAAATCAGACATGCGACCAATTTGGCTTCAAGAACAGCCATCAATCCTCCTTCAAATGTTCCTGCCGAAAACCAACAACTCTACGCTTCTCTGGACCGTCTAAAGGACATCGCTAGCGATTATGTAAACCAGAGCCGACTACAACTTGCCCTCAGAGGACTGGAGACTTCGCGACCTACTGTTAGAATTGGTCTGCTAGGACTGGGACAAGATGGAGATGTGGCTGCAAGGAAGCTTGCCCGAGTCTTGCTTGCCGATGCGCTTGGAGATGAGGGTCAGTGGGAGAAGATGCTCAAGCAGCCGTCGCAAGATGGCAAGCCTTTGCTTCTGAGGTGAACATAAGATATGACTTCTTGTCGAGAGGTTGCTAACACGTCGCAGATACGGAGCCGAAGACGACATCCCACCCATGAACCCTCTCGTAAACGAATTGAACATTCCCTCACGCGTCTTGAAGAACAACCTAGAGATCCTCATCACAACCTTGAACACTCCCAGCGGTTCCAACATTACAGCCGATCCGTCAGGACTGGCAGAAGCCATCTTGGTACCTCCGTTGCAGACTCCGGTGGCTTCATCTGGTCGCACTGGCTTCGTGCGCTACCCTGTCCACAAGGCCATTGTTGTTGGAGAAGGTATTCAAGGATGCATGGACTTTGGTCGTCTTTCGAGTGCGCTGGAAGCCACAACTCTGGGTGTCACAGGTGCGCAGGAGGGTCTTATACAAGTCGCTCTGAGTGTGCCGCGAGACAGCCCTCGCACTCAAACCAACGACACCGGTCTCATCTCTCCCGTCGACATTGATCAAGCCGGAGTCGCTCTTGATTTATTCCGTGAGGACGTCGCTAACAGTGCCATCTTTAACACAAAATGGCAAGCGAGCAACATTCAATCTATTCTCAAGTTCATGGCCTCTGACCCCATGGACCCCATTACTGGCGATTCGATCGGCCTGAGACCTACTTTGAAATCACACATTCGCTCAACACTAGACTCAGCAACCGACGCCATCGCTCTTTCCGAAAGGGTCGCCAGCGCAGCCGTGGTCTCAAACAGCATTCCTGAACAAAAGCGTCAAGAAATCTCACAAGCAATCTCAGCATGGGCACAACACGCACACACCGATCTCCAAGTCTCTCTCGCCGACGCCTTAGCTTCTCGCTCATGGCGACGAACGACATGGTCACGATTGCTCTGGCGCGTTGACGATGTAGGCGTAGCTGCTGAAGAAGTGCTGCGCTCTCATTGGTTGCTTGATGCAGAGTCCACCCTCGCTTTCCTCGCCGGTAGAATCGAACAAGCAGGATTCTTCCGCAGTGGTGGAGGCATAGCGAATTTCAATCCTGATTACGCTATGCATGCTTCCGACCGCGCTGTTTCCAAATCAGGCGCACCCATTTCCAAAGAACGCGCTTTCCTTGCCCCCGCACAAGCTTCTTCGACACCATCCACATCCTCAAAAGGACTTTTGGGCAAATTCTTCACCGACAAGGTCCCTCAACCTTCTCCCGCAGATTTGCTACAGACGTCTTCACAAGTCGCAAAAGTGGAACAGGAAGGCGGCATCGACATCTTCCACACCCGCCCCTGGCCCTTGGCCATCCACTTCACACGTCAAAAACTGCTCCACACCCTCGTCCCTTCCCTACAAGCTCGCGCACAATCCCTGCTCGCTCAATCCCTTACAACCATCTCTACAACCTCTGCTCTGGGCATCTGGCTCTACATCGCCACCGGTGGCAGCATGATTGCCGAGGCTGGAGCCATTGCTGCTTTGGGCTTAGTCTGGACTTTGAGGCGGCTGCAAAAGAAGTGGGAGGGTGAGAGAGAGTCCTGGGAGGCGGAGGTTAGAGAACATGGAAGGGTTGTGTTGAGTGAAGTTGAAGAGGTGTTGAGAAGTGTGGTTAGAACGAATGAGAGGGGCACTTTGAGGAATGCTGATATGGAGGATTGGCAGAGGGCTAGAGGGGCGCTTGAGAAGGTCGAGGAGGCTTTGCAAGAGGTGAAAGCGGGAAACAAGGAGTAGAGTGGAGGTTGTGAAGTATGAGGGCTGTGTGCATAACCCAGATGTACTAGTAGTGAGCTATATGATGACAAAAAGTACATGATTGCCTTTTTCTTTCTCGTGCATTATCCGGTCCTCAAAGTTACAAACAGCGAACAATGGGAAGTAGGTATGACTCGACTCCCGAACAGGAAAGAACGGTTAACCAGTACCTTGTACAGAATGGATTGGAAGGAACGGTCAATATTCGAAAAGGGAAGGAACGACCCACCACTCGTCTTTCAAACTGGAATGCGCGATTTGAGATTTGAAAGAAGAAGGAACGACCAAGTATCCAATGGGGAAGGAACGACTTGACGCGAATAATATCAGGAAGGAGCGACCCATTTCCGAATCAAGAAGGAGCGATCTCGAGATCTGTAAAGGAAGGAGGCGATCCCCTACTGTAATTATCTAAAGAGGAGAGACCGACGAGTAAATATATCTTGTACAAGAAGGTACGACTCACATCTTATGGAAGGAACCACAAGCAGCGATTTTATCTTACGGCCTACCTTTTGCCGACATTACTGTACACCTTTCGATCCTGACGCTTCTGATGGCATCAACCCCCAATCAACCCTCCAGCCCTGCCATGTATTCAACCAGTGTGAAGTTGTGAACAAAGTGCAACAAAATTCCACAAATACCCCATCAAAATCCCGCCAAGCCTTCCACCAAAAAACCACATTCTTCAACTCCCAATCACCACCAACCTTCCATACCACCTCCTACAACCAAAACAACACCTCTGGCATCTATACCGGCATGAGATGAGTGCAAAAAGGGCAAAAGATAGCGACGCCCGTGTGATTCGAACACACGCCCCCGAAAGGATTTGATATCTGTTGATTGAAGAAAGGTTCAATGATTCGAGTCAAACGCCTTAACCACTCGGCCAGAGCGCCAGGATATGAGGGATGAAAATTAGACTCAAATATGTTTCACGGCCAAAATGGCAGGGGAAGAAGACGGCGAGGATAATTGGTGCGAAGGTGGTGGGAGGTTGAAGGTGAGTAACGGCGAAGTCGTGAAAGGTTTGTTGATGGTAGTGTGGATGTAAGCTCGGCAGTTGAAGCTTTGACTCAACAACAATGCTCGGCTTTCGTTCATCCCAGGCAAGAACGATGGATTAGCAGTCAACAGCCGAACACTAGAAAGTGAGCTTTGCGGCAAAATGAGCATATTTGTAGAGACAAAAAGTTTGATACACATGCAAGATACTTGTAGGACACAAAGACTAAAATAGTTCGAGTATTGCTATCTATCTATAAGTTGCGGAACAGCAAACAGCATGACTTCGAAGCAGTCAACACACTATGGATGTATAGCCTGCAAAGTCTCCGATATCTCCAACCTCAAGTAATACGCTATTTATAAGCACTCTTGTGTCGCTCCAGTACTTCGTAATTGACGTTGTGCTGTGCAATTGCAAACTTTAACCACCTTAATCGACAGGGCTGTCTGTTATTATCGGTATAGTCCTGATTCCAGAACTTCAATGGGTCGGCAGTACCGTTGTTCGTCGTGGAGCAGCTCAATGCTACTGTACTTGCACCCGGGGACATTTACTCAATGGATTTGACGGCGACACCACGGGTGACACTCTTTTGACATAAAAATCTGTCGGAGTCTGTGTGAGGCATCCTGTTGCGGACGAGGATCACTCTTGTTCGAGACGAAACCAGCGCGAGCGGTCCATGATCTTCAGACACTTGTATTGTTCGAGCCGGTGCAGATAGTCTGATCTCCCGGGTTTTAGAATAGGTGTCGAACTGGTAGGCCACTCAGACGACAGTGGTGGAGGCAGCAGTAGCAGTAGTGCTGGTCGCAAAGCTGTTCAAAGTAGAGCTAGAAGACGCAGGAGTAGCCTGCATAGAACATGCCGAGGAGACAACTGTGGCTGGGTATTTGGCCAGATCATAGGGTAACGTTGTGGCAGTAGCCGTAGCAGTGTTGTAGCCGAGATATGTCGAACAGAAAGGTTGAAGCGACGACCACTTGATATCAGCAACAGCTTGATATACGGCACCCTTGACATCACCATCCAGAGGGTTGATGTCTGAAGAATTGGCAGTCTTGGCGAATCCAAAGCTGTAGTTGACCACGTATTGATCTTTTCCATAATACCAAGATCCGCCATTTGTTGCGTATCTGATGGGCCAGGCCTCTGTGCAAAGCGAGCAATATTGCCCTTGCGTGGCGACGGAGCCATCGGCCTTGAGTGCAGTCAGGATGTAGGTGTTGAAGAACTTGCAAACCTTGGCGGGAGTGCCGTCCTTGGGAGCCGTCTTGAGGTTGTAGGTAGTCTGAGATTCACAGTACTGAGAACAGAGGCTCGTATCCCATGTGCCTTGAGTGAAAAGCTTCGATCCCATGAACTAATTATAGCGTTAGTTTTGCAATCAGTTGCCACAGTCAACAGTAACCACTTACAGTGTTGTAGCCCTGAGCGTCATAAGGGGCGTTCATAGCATTGGCTCCGTAAGCAACGCCGTCCTGATACCCAGAAGGGGTATTGAGTTGGGTAGTCACATAACCATTGGAACCGGTGATTGCAACCTCGAAGCCACCACGAGGCTGCCCGACATTGACCGTGTTCTGCACAGTCACCGGACCACCCCAGTACGAACATTTTATCATCGTGACAGAAGGAGGGTTTGAGCAGGACGAATCATCCGGATTGACTGGAGACTCAGGTCAGCTAAGCTCTGTTGCAACATTAGATGGAACGATCCCATACCGCTTGGATCTCTTTCGAAGTAGATGTTGAAGGATACACAGCCTCGCTTAGCAGTACATCTTGTTGCGCATGTCGCAACATCGTAGGTGTCGAATGTGTCAAATCCCATATAGGAAAAGCTGTCTCGGATCAGTTCTGGCCCCGATGCAAGGTTTTCGTAACATGTCGTACTTACGCGCTACTGGAGGCTTGCATGTTGACAAATGCTTGTGTGTAACCACTTGGTGCAGCTGCTGAAGCTGATGCTACTGAAGGGAAATAGCTTTCTTTCGCAAACTGAGCAGCGCTGTCGGGACTATAAGTCGGGGCAGACGTTGCTCCGGCAGCCTGAGCTTGACAGACATTTGAAGCTGCGGCCCTCTTGGCTTGGACCACCGCGGTAGCAGACAAGACATCGCTAGCATCAACGCTGACTGAGGAGATCGAGGCGGTTGCTTCGGCCACCATCGCAGCACTGTTGTAAGTGATTGTCTGAGCCGTGACACCAACAGCTTCGCTGTATGTTGGATCGGGAGCGGCCAAGACCATATCGAAGTCGATCTCTTGAGGAGCAGGAAGGGCAGCAACAAGATTGGCCGCCAAAGCGGGAAGTGCAAAAGAGGATAAACGCATTATGGAGAGGACGGAGATGGGCAAGAGTCGAGATTGATGTGGTGAGGCTAGAAGAGCACACTCTTACCTTATGTACCATCACGAACGTTACAGGGGAGTCCAGTCTGGGAACACTGTGGGGAATACCAAGCCGCTTCCAAATGCACCTCTTCGTCAAATCGACTGTAGCTCACTGGTCTTGCAAGCCGGCAATACCGAGAGAGAGGAGAATATGCTTGTGAGCACCCTGAGACGTTGTGCCTGGAAGCCAAACCTACAATCTGCTGCTTGGAATATGGTGAACACGAATCAAACATTCAGGGGCTTGATGAGCCTGACAGACGGTGAGAAGTTTCATGCCGAGTCGCGTTGAAGTGGAAAGAGGGTTTGGTGGCTTTGGGTTGAATTCCGGTTACAGACATGCTGCATAACACTGCTGATTCTTGCAGGACATGTGTTACAAAATCTGTCGATCAGCCGCGATGAGAGTCTGACGGAAGCACCGAGCATAGACTTATTAGATCACAGACATCATCTTGCAGCCATATTATCAGACGGGAACTGAATCATCAGTCGAATTCCCCACACAGACAGCCCCTTTGCGGCAGAGTTCGTGGGGTGAGATTGAGTTTACCGCCTTGTGGCTGGACTTCAACTCACTCGTATGAGTAGGACTGCTACTCCCTGAACAAGATCATGTTCATGGGGTATCTCGGAGATAAACCGATAGGAAGGTTCGGCAGTGGCTAACGTTAGTCCTTCTGCGCGTGGAGGACACACAGAATGCGCAAGAGAACAGGGGGAACAGTCTTGCTTCGATATTGAAGGGTTTGTCCAAGTGCGTGTAAACAGTCTTTGTAATTCTTCCGGAATGTAAGACATATCAACAGCCTCATGGAGTCATGGTGATGGCTTGTAATTTTCCAGCGTCAAACAGACTTGACTAGGCCGCGTGTCGATGGGGTTTCCTGCTCGAGAGGACCTTCTGCAGTTGTTCGTGTTCACTACATCGAGATCTGGAATGAGCGCTTCACGTGGTTCATCGAACCATAATGTACCGTAACTGCTGGTAGGGTGATTTGGTGCTGGTCTCGTGCCGTGATGGTTGAGTCGTGGGAAGGTGTATCTGTACCAGAAACTCGAGACGGGAACCTCATTCAGCATGTTATGTCCAGCTAAACACAGGCTGTATGTCTTTTAAAGCACATGCTTGGTATCGCTAGGCTCTAGTAGAGGCGTTCTTCGAGATATAGGAAATGGTCTTTTGTTGCTGTGTGAGGGGGTTCAGAAGGTCAAGTCAGGGTGTTGCTACCCGTGAGATTCGATGAGCTACAACGTCATCGGTATCGCGACACAAGCCCTTGGCCTTGAGTTACGACCGCCCAGTGGAAGTGCCGTTCGATAAGCCTCAATGTCTCTCACACATCTTGAGGGCAGGTTCAGCCTCAATAGGTAGGAAGATTGTTATAATGAGGTGATATACAGAGATGGCTGCGTCAGACAATCATGAGCTTCCAGACACGAAGCTTCGTAATCCACAGCAAGACTAGGTAACTTTGAACATCTCAACAAAGCAAACCGTCTACCTCTCGGTCCACACAAACCACAGCAACGACTCTAGACATTTCAATTCACAATACCACACATCATGTCAACACAAGGGCCCTCCTCAACAAGCGGAACTCTCCACCACGTCGCTCCAGTCTCCGCATTCGAAGTCACCCCCACCACTAGCACACAGTCTCCCAACCTCCTCCTCTGGATCGGCGGCCTCACCGACACATACCACAGCGTCGAATACGTCTACAGACTCGCTTCATCTCTCCCTCCTACATGGTCTCTCGCGCAAGCAAACCTCAGCAGCGCCGGCAGCGGTTTCGGCATCGCATCCCTCACTCAAGACTGCAATGAGATCTCCAGTCTCGTATCCTACTTCAAGAACAATGGAAAGCAAAAGGTGGTGATCATGGGCCACAGCACTGGATGTCAAGATTGCTTGCACTACTTTGCTTCTGAGGATAAAAGAGGAGACCGCGCGAAAGTTGATGGAGTGATTTTGCAAGCGCCGGTTAGTGACAGGGAAGCCATGGTCAAGGATATGGACAAGAAGGAATACGATGATGCTTGCAAGATGGCAGAAGACTGGGTGAAGGAGGGCAAGGGTGAGCATATCTTGCCGTTGAACGTTACGGCTAATATGTTTGGTCGTAACCCTTTGTCTGCGCGTAGATGGGTTGCTCTGGCTTGCCAGGGCGGTGAAGATGATTACTTCAGCTCTGACTTGCCGGACTCGAGGCTGCAGAGCACTTTTGGCAAGGTGGACAAGCCATTGCTTATTCTCTATGGTGAGGAGGATGAGTATGTACCTGATCACGTCGACAGAAAGGCTTTGGTGAACAAATGGGTTCCGTTTGTCAATGGCAAGGTTGATGAGCAGAGCAAGGAGTTACTGGGTGGTGCTAGTCATAACTTGAACGGCGACGATGAAGAGGTTGCCGATGAGCTTATCAAGAGGGTTGGTAAATTCTTGACCGCCATCTAGGAAGGTTGGATAGAACACATGATAGACATGTAACATGATAGCCTGAATCATCAAGTAGTAACAGGAAGTTGACAACTGAATTGGTCAAAGAACAAGATACTGTTCAGACCAAATCCGAGCATATTCACAGTGCACACAACATGTCAAGATTGAGAGCGAAAAATTCCTTTTCTTTTTGAAAAACGACTGGTAGAGCTACTTTTAGTGCCTTCCCAAGCCAAAATTTTATCTCATCACATTCCGACCAACAGTCCCAGGAACCAACACTTAGTTCTCGTGGAGAAGGGTCTTGAACTCGGCAGCGGGGCCCTTGGGCTTGCCGTCCTGGAGCTTCTCCTGACCAAGGCCAGCCTTGGAGAAGGCAGTGGCGTAGGGGTTGAGGCGGAGAAGGACCTGCTTGTTGCGGAGAGGGTTCTTCTTCTGGACGTTGGTGCGCTTCTGGATGGCACCACCCTTGGCGGGGCGGAGGACAGACTGAACCTCAGTGGAGTTGATGAGCTTGACAATGTCGGGCTGGGCGACAGAGTTCTGGGGGAGGAGGAAGTCCTTCTTGAGGGCAGAGGCCTCGGTGGTGGAGCCGTAGATCTTGTCAAGGGCCTGGAAAGCGGAAGAGGTCCAGACGATGAAACGGCCGAGGTGACCACCAGGGGCGAGCTGGAGGAGGTTCATGGAGAAGACGGGGCAAGTCTCAACACCGGGGATGTTGCGGAAGGCAGTAACGAGCTCCTTGCCATCCTCGCTGGGGTTGTAGACAACGAGGGGACCACGGCGCTGGCGGTGGCGGCGGTTTCTCAGCTTACCCTTACCGGCGCGGAGCTTCTTGGAAGCCTTGACCTTCTCGAGGTCAGCACCGGCACCGACGGCCTTGAGGAGGGCGACGGCAGCGGAGGTCTTGGTGATGGCGGCGTTGCTGAAGGCGGTCGAGTTGATGACAAGAGGAACCTCAGGAACGGTGGCGACCTGGTGACCACGGGCCATCAGGAGGGCGGCGGAGGAAGAGGCAGCAATGGCAGAGGCGGTAGCGAAACGCTTCTGGCCAAGGTTGATCTTCTGCTGCCACTTGCGCCAGACCTTGGTGGGGGCGAACATGCGACCGGAACGGCACATGTTACCGAAGGCGGCCTGACCGGCACGGTGAGTACCACCACCGGAGACACGGGGGATACGGGCAACAGCACGGCCTGGAGAGAGGAGAGGTGTTAGTCGCGATATTCTTGGCGTTTCGAGATTTTCGACGTCTGCAACGTACCGGTACCCCAGGACTCAGCAGAGGTCTGGTGGCCAGCCTTCTCGCTCACGGCGTAGGGCTGTCTCTTGTTCTTGGCCATGCCAGTGTGGACAGTCCTGCGCAGTCATATCAGCCAATTGTCCTTGTCGTGGTGGTTCGCAGGCGGTTCAATCGTACTGGACAATGTCGGGACGGATGGGGGCCTTGAAGACATTGGGGAGAGGGTGGCTAGCCTCGCCGGCCTTGCCGTCGGCGGAGATGATGGAAACCGTGGGTCTGCTGGTCATTTTGGCGGTCGTGGATTGTTCGTCGCTGTCGTCGATTCGGAGGGAGAAGATTCAAAGAGCGAAGGCTTTGCAATTGTCGGGGGGTGCGAGTTTTTCGCTTAGCTCAGCCGTAAATCTTGGCGAATCAGGGTCATAGCTTTGCACATCATCTGGGTTCTGAACATCTGAACAACAACAAGCTCCACATCTCCTTCATGGCATTCAGATAGCCGAACGATTGCTTCGTTTAAGCGAGGACAGCAATATTCATGCGATGGTTGTCACATGAGTGCAACATTCAACGAAGTAATGTTGAAAGTCGAGTGAATCTTGAGCGAGCTGCAATGCCTGTCCATGAACAAGCAGCTGCACTGAGTGCTCCTTCTGACCACAAGTTATCAACGACCTGTGAAGACTGCTGTTTCTGAAATTAAGACGGACGTGATGTCGCAAACGCGTTCCGACGTCCAGCTCAATGGGCTCATTGCCTATGACATCTGCAAGCCTTCGTCCGTGGTTGGCCGATTTCGTTTCCTGCCATCTCAAGCATCATGCACACCGACAGTATATTTTCTCATGGGTGCTCCCTACCTCGCCACCTTAAAGTCTGCATCGTATCCTCTCAACAACTTCCTTGCGTCCGCCACGCGGGAAATACATTTCTTTCCCGGCTCTCCCTTCGTTCGACATCTCCTTGCTTGCATTGGTCCCACATAGCGTTGATACAGCGATGTATCAAAGACAGCACTTCTGCTGGAAATGAGGATAGCTCCTTCTTTACTCGCACAGCAACATCTTCGATGCCTCCAGGATGAATCGTCAAGAGCGAAGCCCAGATGATACTCAGGTCGCCCGAGAAGAAGTCAAACGTCAGAATGACACGTCACCTAAGATTGCAAAATGACTGACAAGGACGCAGCGGTGCACAATTGGAGGCCTATAAGCCTCAGGCTTCCGTTCCTCCAATTCATGTTGTTAGCGACCATTTCTGCGATCATCATTCTGCAATCGCTCCTCTACAAGAGCCAGACACAGGGTGGAATTCTGTTCGCTCCCAGCATCGACGAGTTGCCTTTGAGCGTGGCCTTCGGCTATCGCTATGCCCCCACCATTATAGCAGTCATTTACGGCTTTCTTTGGAGTTGGATTGATCATGACACCAAACGCATGGAGCCTTACTTCCAGCTTTGCAGCCCTGGTGGTGCATCAGCAGAAGAAATTCTCCTACTGCAGTACCCAATTGACTTCATAGCGTTCGTACCTTTTCGGGCCGCCAGAAGGAAACATTGGTCCATCTTCTCGGCTGCGTCTGCTAGCATTATCGTCTCCTGGACCCTGGTACCTCTCCAAGCCGCTATCTTCGCGACTGAGAACCAAACGCACGCACAGGTCCTCGTACTCTTGCCTGGATTCACATATGCAGTAGAAGCTTTATTAGTCCTGATTGCACTCTGCAACATGTCTGTCATACACTCCAGTGTGACGAGGAAGTGTAAGTTCCAATTTGACCCATCAGCCATAATTTCACACATGTCCGCCACGAGCGAAGACGCCGGAGTACTTGCTCTTTTCGATGACTTGATCAATAGACCCTCTGAAGACTTACACACAGCGTTGATGGGCTCAGTGTTCTCGATGAACAACGATGGCAAACTCGAGCTCCAGTCTGCACCTACGTTGAATCACAGTTCTGGACAAAAAGCAAAACAGACTTTGCAGTCTGACAAAGGTCATCCACCAGAGCTTCAGTGGTACAGCGGCGTTCTCTTCCTAGCGATTCAGCTTGCATGCATAGCCGTGCTTGGATTCCTATGCCATCAAGCGAGAGCGGGCAGTGGTAAATTTCGCCTCCATGCCAACTAACTTTAGCTGACGATGATACAGGGCTTCCGTTGCCATCGATCAGTCGCTTCATGCGACAGATCCTCCAGAACTGCATTCCAGTGACCCTATCGGCTTGTCTTGAGCCCGTCTGGGTCCTTCTCACACGGCATTTGTGCAAGCTGCAAACCTCGACGGAGCTGCGAAGGGGCAAGGTAACTAGCATGAAATCAGTAAATCCGGCATACCTGAGTCTTCCTCCTCAATTGGCTATCTTTGAGGCCCTTCGAGCAGGCCACTTCATGCTGAGCCTTCTGGCATTTGTGGCAACGCTAGCCAGCGTTCTGACAGTCATTTCATCGAGAATTTTCTTCGAACACACAGTCAGATTAGACATCGAGACCATGCTCCGACCGTTGTTTTCTTTACCCTTCCGAGATCTGAACGAGACAGCGCCAAATAGCAAGTCTTCGAAGCAAAGTGGAAGCACGCAAGATGAGTTCCATATTGCGTTGTACAACGCGATGGATTTGTCTGGACTTCCGTCCTGGACTGATCCTGATCGTTTCTACTTCCCGATCACGTTTACCGAAGATACACAAGCCAACGTCAACTATACCGTTACAACAGACTATTTTGGAGCAAGTCTAGGATGCCACGAGTTCTCAAATCATACAATGAGGGACTTCGAAGACGAAACCGAAAATCCAGCTCGTCAGCTTGAGTTCAACATCGCTCAGCTGGATGGTTCAATCGCAGTCTGCTCGATACCATCGCCCACTGAAGCTCCTAAAAACGTGTCTGGAAGCAGCAGCCTTGAACTCGCAGCGGTCGCTGAAGGCTCAGACTTCTGCCGGCAAAATGTGGTAGCAGGTTGGTGGCGAGGCTACGCATTTAACCAAGAGGTCGAGGTCACTAACAAGACCTTGATGCTTTGCAATCCAATGCTAGTCACCGGATCCGCACAAGTCAACATCAGTAGCACCGGCCGCGTGCAACGCCCGAAAGTGCTCTCAAGTGTCAACGGTTCGCTGCCAGAGTACTTCACCACTCATCCTAGCGATCTGATATTACAAGCTCACCATTACATCATCGATAAAAGCGGCATTTGGCACAACGACAATTCCTCCTCCGACTGGCTGAATCGCCTTATGGCCGAGACTTTCGTCGACAATCGCTTCCTAGATCCAAACTTACCACCTCCCACATTCAGTCAAGCAGTCACCATCTTCTGCGCCATGTACAACAAATTGTTTGCTATTTTCCTTGCGCACAACAAAGATCTACTCTTCACTCCATCTGGACCTACAAATCCACTATTGCCTGTCGTTCAGCACTCTTTCGAGACCCGCATCTTCCTTTCCACTTCTGCGTTCATCATTGCACAAATCATATTGGGCATCTATGCCTTTACGACGATCTTCCTCTACATCCGCAGACCATGGTGGAATACCCCCCATCCTCCGACTTCCATCGCATCCACTATTGCGTTGTTGGCAGCTAGCCATGCAGTCAAAGAGCCCCTGAACACCTCCAACGAAGATCCCTAAGAGGGAGGAACAAGTGCGAGGCATAAAACGAGAGAGCACCAGGTACCGAACGGCAAACAAGCATTTGAGGAAACAGTCTGGAGGATTAGCTTAGCAAAAAGTATTGAAGTTGAAGGATATACTTATATGACGGGTCAAAGTCATGTCTGCGCCTCCTTCTAAACCCTCATCTTGTATTTTGGAGATTGTACTTTCCCTGATAGTAAGCTTCACGCGCCACTGTTCTCTGCTACGCTCCTCCCCATGGACCTGTTCTTTGCCCCACAAGATCGTGCGTGTGTTGCCTCTTTTCTCGTCGAAATACAACTCCTCCCTCTTTTTCCCTTTCCTTTTCTCTTCTTTTCACATATGGCGTCCATTCTTGGAGTCGTCCTACCCTACTCTAGTACTCAGTCATTGCTTGCCCTTTCAGAAGATCAGTACTTTCTTGCATTTTCAATATGACAGACTGTTATTGCCTTATTATAAAGACTCGATTATTCGTAGGTCGCCCCTTCCTTTTCTTTGTAAGGTAAATTGTTCTTCTTCTGTGTGGACAGGACAGGACATGGACAGGGTACCACTTTTCAGTCTTCGGACGGTAGATCCATTCGCGAGTTCTTTAGCAAGCTAGTATAGAAGACCGCTCGCAAGAACAAACAATCAGAGGAAAGCATGATTCAAGCCAGCAAAGAACAAGCGACATGCATGTACCAGAATATGTAAAAACAGAATGTACGAAAAAGCAACAAGCGGAAAAATCCCACTTTCAAGGAACCGCTTCAAGAGAAAAGTAAAAGCAAAAAGCAAAAAGGCAAACTCCCATCCATATCAACCAAAGGAGGAAGGGCAGCAGTAGCAAGCCCAGGGTATCATTTTAATTCTTTCCTTCCTTGCTCAAAAACTCCATCCCAAAAAGAAAACAAAATAAAAGCCCACACAAACACACATCCCAAAAAGCTCATCTACGAGCATCTTCCCAATCATCATTGTCATCAGCATAATCGGTATCGTCAGACTCGACTTCAAACTTGGTGCCCAGAGCAACTTGCCCCTGACGGATCAAATCTTCAATCTGGCGGCTCATTTTGCGCATACTCTTGTCTGCATCGCGTTCCTGTCGTTCTTTGCGGTGGAGGAAGCGTTGGGCGTCTGGGCTAAGGGTTTCGCCGTTCGCACTGCTGGCGAGGCTGGCTCGACGGTCTGGTCCAAAGCTTGTGCGGATGGGGGAGGCTACGGGGGAGCGGTGAATGCCTACTGCGGGACGGAAAGGGGCGGTTGAGCGGGTTGATGCTGTGGAGGCGGTGGAGGTGGAGATGGAGTGGTCGGTGAAGGCTTGGCTGAAGACATCGAGACGGGATTGCGCTTGGGGAGAACCGGTGTATGAGGTTTGACGTGAGGGGCCGCGACGGGTGACTGAGCTTAGAGCGCGACGGCTACTTGCTCTTGTGGCGCCGAGATGTGTGAGGTCCTCCGAGGAAGTCTTGCGGTTGGAAGGTCTAGGGGCGTCTGGGTTGGAGTCGACCATGACCCAGCCTGATTCTGTGTGTTGTCGCTTGTTTGAACGTTCAGGAGTGTTGTCTTGTTCAAAGTCGCCAAAGAAGTCATTGCTCGGATATTGTCCAGGCAGTGGGGTTGGAAGTTGAGTGGCATGTGCGAAACCATAGCCTTGTCCAGCACCAGCGTAGAAGCCACTAAAGGCCTTTTCACGGCAGAAGTGCCACACTTTTCCTACAACACCCCCTACCAGCTTCATGGCAAATCCTCCCCAGCCTCTTGGTTCTGCCCCATCGCTGGCGCTAGCCATGCTGGTGTAGCTGACTGTCCTGCCCTTTCCGTTTCTCTCTCTTGACAACAGACCGGGCATGTATGCAACCTCTTGTTCAGGCGATAGATCAGAAGTATCCCATTTCCAGCGGAAGTCTCTTTCTCCAGCAAAGTCGTCGTGTCGCGAAGCTGCGGCTAGAGTTGGTGTGTCGAACTTGTAGTCCAGTGTGTAGAGTTCGTTCGCCAGTGGTGCTGGACTCATTGCCTGGGAGGTCCAAGCATCTCTGGATGGATAGCTCAATGGAGCCGAGGTGTTTGCCTTGTTGGAGTTTGCGCGTGATCGCTTCCTGGTTAATGCGGGTTTGTCTTGTGATGGCGTGGCTGCGAATCCCATCGTGTCGAGATGCGACATCCCTGGCGTGCGAGGTGGACGAAATATATTGCTGTGTAAACCTCCCGACTGTTGGTCCGGGAAGGGATAGCTCGAGGCTGTCGAGTACGAGTATACAGTCATGTCGATAATGCACAGTCGAAAGCGGCGATGTTCAAGGGTTCAATGCGAGACTCGAGAGAGCTGCCTGGATGACCTCGAAGGCGGGGTTGCTTTCTTTTTCTTGCTCAATCTCGTCCCGTCGTTACACAATTGTCGTCCTGCATAAACACATGACTGATGTCGACCTGGATGCCATCGAATATTCATGGTCGATCATGATGATTGTTGTTGTAATATCTCGCTACATCCGTCATCGTCGCCGCTTCGAAACGCCTAGACTCTGGTTGACCTGCCAACCGTGCCGTTCATCTATATCAACTTCAAAGTTGCGGCCACTCTCGAGTCGTTGTCTTTCTTCACCTTACCCAATCCATATACAGATCGTTCAACGTCCATTCTTCCCAGAATTCACACTCATCATCTAGACCAAAGTTCGACCAAATATCTCCCTGATCTCTCTCGCCTTGAAGTTCACAGTCAACCGGTGAAACATTGGTATGTCAGTATCCTTGGATAAACCTTCAATGCGTAGCAAGTAGTCTCTATCATACATCACAGTACTCCGTGATCTACAAGCTCGTTATACACTCTGCTTCCAATGCTCAAGTCTGCTTCTGTCTCAACCCTTCCTCTGCACATGCCATAAGCACGGCACTTGCACGTCCGTCCCTCAAAGCCTCGTAAATAACACTAATGCGGCTACCAATAGACTTGCGGGGCTCTTCGACCTCGACACCTTCAGGCAATGGCTGAGTCGGGTGCTCGACCAAACCACGGTGCAACTTCACGCCCAGATCGCCACGGACGAACTCATACATGCGCTTTGCTGCGTTTCCGAGGTACGTGGGAGTGATGGTGAGATGATTCTTGAAGAGGTTCTGTCTCTTGGCTTCGTACAAGTCTTGCATGCAGGTTTGTAACTCTGATGTGAGTCTAACCAATTCGGCTGAGTCGAGGGGAATGGAGGGCGATGCCTTTGCAAAGGCGTTTACCACGTCCAAGGTGACGGCATCAGCAGTAGTCTTGCATCGTCCGTCAAGATCGGCCGTGGTTGTAGTAGGCCAGACTTTGTGAACACGCGTCGAGATGGCGTTGACGAGTTCGTCTTGAAGCCCCTGGTTGGATTGCTTGTTGGTCGAGAGGAAATCTTCAACCAATCTCTTCACCTCTGGCCCCATAGACTCGAGGAAATCATTTTGTAAGACGCGGAGATCGAGCGCCTGACACAAGACAAACAGATGAGCGGCCGACAGCATATATATAGTGTCAAGCGCTTGGAATGTGTATCGTGAGGAGATCAAGGCCAGACTGTTGATGGCTTGATTGTGCATCTCGGCAGACTGGACATGGTTTCCTACGGGATTGGCGAGGAAGCCAAGCTCCGATTGATACGAAGCCATGTTGATATCGACACCCTTGCAAGTGAATGACAATGAAGGGTCGTCAGCGGACAGATTGGCTGGTAGTCCACAATTAAGCATCGGATTGATGATCTCCGTTGCCTGGGAGAAGAGCATCTTGCCCAATCTCTCCAAACAGAGACGAGCTCTGTCCATAGTAGATGTCACAACGGCCGCTTGGAAGTTACCACCATGAAGGACATGATCTGACTCGACATCGATGAGGGGATTGTCTGTTGTTGAGTTGAGCTCCGTTGTGATCTGTGAGGTAGCGTGAAGGAGGTCTTCAATCTGTGGGCCGAGCCATTGCGACGAAGTTCTCAGAGCGTACCGGTCTTGGTACAACCCTGTCATCTTTGTGTCTTTGGGTGAACCCACACACTTTGCCAGTTGCGACCCTTGGAGGAATGAGAAGATATTGGCAGCACTCTCAATTTGACCAGGATGAGGACGCATGTTTGCGATCTGGGGCCAGAACGACTCTGCGGATCCTTGCAAGGCCTCAACGCCCATTGCGGTAAGCACTTGCGATAGGAGTACGACGTCCTGAGATTGATGTAAAGCAAGAGATGCCGTTGCAGCAGAGAAAGCGGTTCCATTCAACAGGCCAAGACCCTCCTTGGGTCCAAGAACAACCGGCTCAATGCCAGCATCCTTTAGTGCTTCTGATGCGGGCATCACCTTGCCGTCTGAGAGTCTGACATAAATGTCGGGAGATCCTTCGATGGCTCCGGCAATATATGAGAGGGGGCTCAAGTCTCCACTGGCCGAGATACTGCCTCTTAAAGGAACGACGGGGATAATGTTCTTGTTGAGCAGCTTCAAGATTGCCTGTCCCACAGAGATCCTCACGCCGGAATGTCCTCGAATGATGGAGTTACATCTGGTTAACATGCTAGCTCTGACCCATGAAGTAGGCATGGAGTTCGTGCTGAATGCCATATCAATGTCTCGTGAGCGCACAGGGTCTTGCATCGATTTTGCATCCTGAGGACGGCCAATGTCATGGCTTGTTAGGACACCAGTATTTTGATGTTGAACCAATGCTCTCTGAAGGTCCTCCAAGTTGTCAGTTCTTGTGTCAGCACTTCCTCCAAACCCAGTAGAGACACCTAATGGACATTATTAGCATCCATTCAAGGAGGACGCCGGCGGTTGCATAAAGTACCGTAGACGAGATGTCCAGAGTCGAGGTGTGTTCTGAGCATGCCAACACTGTCATCGATACGTTTGCGTGTCTCATCGTCGGTCGACAGGAGTGCAGGCGTGCCATATCTGGATGATGATTTAGTTGGATGGATGTATCAGAATGAGCACAAGATGGACCCACTTTGCTACAGCGACGACTCCGGCAATGTCAAGTGAACTCCCGTCAATGATGCATTCATCACCCTGGAGGAACTTTTGAATGTTGTTCCACGCAGTCAGACCAGAGTTGATAAAGGGTCGTGACTGAGTGGTCGAGACGCCATGCTTTGGCGATGGTTCTCTGGTATATGGCGGTGTCTGCTGCACATGCGATGCCATATTTACTTTGGGAGATGGAAAGGATCTTTAGTCTTGGGTCTAGGGTGTGAACAATCTTTTTAGGAACTCACGATGACTTGGCAAACGCGATGCTGTTTGCTGCACGTGTCGTTAGCTCTTACCTCAATGTTGAGCACATTCTACATTTTGCTCTGTTGAGGTCGACAGTGGAGATGTGAGACGTCAGTCCGTAAGCTATATCTAGGTCCTCCAGATGTTGCATAGACCGAGTTTGGTAACTAAGGCTCACAATTACCCTCCACAAAAACAAGCCTGGCGATCTTTCACGGAAACAGCAATCGGACTGTTGTTTATAGATGACGTCTGAAAGCGCTTTGGCAGTAGCAAGCACGCGGCAGCCACCTTGTAGCCTCACAACCGATTCCCAAAACTCGGTGTGCACTGAATAGGACGGTGCAGGGCCCCTTGGCACTTCGATATGAGGACGCTGTACAAAATGTGTTGATGACAGCAGGAGACTAAGCGTGAAGTCCGAGATCCGATCAAGTCATTATTCCGTAAGAAAGTATGATGGTCACAGCCTCAGAACTTTGAGAGCGTTTTGGTGCGAATTGTCGAACCAAAGGCAACTGAGGCACAAGCCAGGCAGTTTGTGTGCTCGTGTCCTGCGTCGACATATGCGACCGGCCGCAAGCTGTTTGACACAGAGGCGAGACACGTACTGATCCGATCTTGTTGGAGCATCTCATTCCCTTGATCTTCGATGTCATCATCAACGCATGTGTAGGATACTCATAGCGCATGGTACCAAGTAGTCCGGAATTTTGATACCAAGTGCTTGTTGGAGCAGCGCACGGACTATTGCGGACTTGAGTGCGGACAACCCTCCAAGGACTCTATGCTTGACTACACCCTTACATACAAACATACCTATTCAGGATTTTACCGATTGTCTTGCCTGAGCACCGTGACAAGCAGTGATTGCGGTTTTGGAGTAAGTGACCTTGCGCATTTCTGATTCCCAACCTTCCATCTATCCAGCCTCCGCAGATTTTTCTGGGGAAAGAAAAAAACGAAAAAATGGTTAAGGGAAGACATCAGACTTGGGAAAGCAGGATATGTGGGACAGAAAGAGATCTGTGTGAAACATATCACCAAGCCTCTCGATGGGTTGATGCGAGGTTTCCCATGCTTCGAGGACGCCCAACCTTTGACCCGATACCAAGTGCAAAATCACAACGAGACGAACCACCGGTATTCAGTCATACTAACACATCAGGACAGACAAAGATAAAGAGACAAATACGAACACCCCAGTCTCGAACGGCAAACTCGTACACAGTTCTCAACATGCCTCCTCAGTCGGCACAGCGAAACTACTTCGTCACCCCCTGGCGCAGCCATGCCGACCTTCTAAACGTCCGCCACGGCCTCTACAGCCCATCAACACCCGCAGAACAAAGTCACGCGATCGCCACAGTAGCAGCCTGGAAGCACAGAGGAAACGTTCCTCACGCTGTAGAAAGCACAGCCCTCCTCATGGACGCCATGCTTCTACACTCCCAATTCTCATCCTCCAGCGCACAGCAAACAACAGTATCCCAGGACTGGCCCACCGCAGGAACCGCTTCATCTTTTGCACTGAGAGCCGCTTACACGACCGCATTGTCTAGATTTGTCACTGGATTCGCGGATCTGGGTAGGCATAGAAACGGGCCTGGACAGAGTATGTTTGATGTCGCGAGGTCGATAGGCTTGCCTCCCCATTTCGTCGAGTTGCGTCATGAAGTCGCGCATGAGGATTTGCCCGGTCTGGCGAGACTTGTGCGCAGTGCTCGTGAAGCTGTCAACTGGCTTTGGGGCGTGTATTGGGCAAAACTGCCTCAGGATGCTTGGGAAGCTGAAGCTGGTGAAGAGGCTGCCGCGCAGGTTGATCTGGAGTCTTTGGCTGCCGTCAGACAAGAAGCCACAGAGTATCTCAAGAAGTTCAGATCGCGTAGGGTGACGGCTTTGAAGAGCAAGGCCAAGGCCAAGGATACGGCCACCTTGTTGCTTGAGACACAACAACAATGTCAAAACCTCTGTTGTGGCGAGGACGAAGCGGCAAAATGGACTCAGGTGGCTTCAATCTTGATCGACGATGGATTGATTGTACCTTCTCTGAAACAGTATGTGTGGCATGGGTAAAACTTTTGATTTCTGGTTGGCTAATCTATTTCTGCAGGACAAGAGGGCCTCTTGCTGATTCGGCGCTGCAAGGCGCTTATTTGATCTGGGACGAACTCCTAATCATGCTTGCATCTGGATCTTCACAATTCACCGAGGCATTCTTCGAACGAGCCATTGCCCACAACGCAAAGCTGACAACAACAAACGAGGACCGAGACAGAGCTGACCCGACCAAATGGGCCATGTACCGCTGGATCATGCATGTGCTAGACTCGGACGCTTGGCTAGAGATGCGTGGTGAGAGTCCCATACTCTACGAAACTCTTGCGCTGAGAGAGTGCGTACTGCATCCGAACACCCAATGGAGCCACGAACTGGCCGAGGAGATCCTCGAGGATGCTGAGATGGATGTCCAAACTACTTGGAAAAGTTTGATACAGGCAAGCGCGCTGCCGGATGGCCATAGCATTGATGTTGAGGAAGAAGCATCGAAGGAGACGAAGAAGACGGATGATGTGAAGATGGAAGATGTGCCTTCGGAGCAGGGATGGCGACGAGAGACGGGATCGTGGGAGTGTGTGCCGATTGGGACCGTGTCAGGATAAGATAGACACACCCAGAGAGTACCTGTTAGCAGAGCTCCCAAGGAAGGGCCAATCATAATGTATATGCTCCAGAATGGATTTGTTGACATGTAATACCCCATCACTGAAGCCTTGGGGTATAACCTAAGCGCCTTCATGCGTAGGTGCTACAGACGAGAGGGTTGGTCCAAAATCAACCACCTCCAGCCTTGAGTGCTTCTTCTCTTTCGACCACTTCGGGCTTGAACTTGACGAGGAAGATGGTCTTGGACGGCCAAAGCTCGTCATTTTCAGCCCAATGGGCCGTTACGCCGTCTGTCGAGAAGCCAGCAGCATCACAGATACCCTCGATGATGCCACCAACAAAGGCAGCGCAGTTGAGTTGGCTCATCTCCTTGGGAATACTGATGTATGTGTTGACAAGGGGGTCATTGTCGATGATCATGTAATCATTGTTGTTGCCGGTGCTGGCCTCGAGAGCGTCGGCGGGGCGGCCAAACAATGAGCGCCATAGAGTGGTATGTATGAACTGCAGGAGATCGAGCAAGCGGGTCGGTCGAGATGCAGTGCGGGGCGGCATGCGGAAGAGGAGGAGATCGAGCAGTTTGACGCCGATGGGGTATGCCGATTCGGCCAGCCTGGCTTCAAGGTCCGAGACTGAGGGTGCGCGAGCTTGATGATAGGCAATCAACGTGTTGAACAGGTGTGCAAAAGATGTCAGGCTCAGCTCAGAGGTACGCGCGCGGTTCAGGTTGCGGTCGTAGATGGTCTTGCGATTGCTGGCATAGCGCAGCGGTGTGTAGGCTGCCGGCGGAGGCAGCGCGGTGTACGAGCTCGTCCTGGCAGTAGCAGCAGTATTGGGCACTGCATTATTGGACTGCGGAGGCTGCAGCGGCGGTTGTTGCTGTTGCTGGTGCGCTTGCTGCTGAGTAGCCATGGCGGGCAATATTGTGTACGAGGATGGTAACGATGTTATTAGCTGTCAGACGACCGCCTGATCACTTTGACGCACGCCGCTGGTCTGGATCTTCTCCACAGCTTCTCGCGTGCACAACACAAGCAACCTTCTTCCAATAAGATTAGGGATCCTTCTATCGATAAATCGGCTGCTGCTCCAAATCAAACTATGAGCTGTTCCTAACGCTCTCTCTCGCGAGCGGTTCGTATTTCCCAATCGGTTAAATCCGTACGAGTGCTTACGCGGCGAGCGGCCAACTCGTTAGAGAACATCTGTACTATGTACCGATGCTGATGTGCAAAACTCAATGCAAACATCATGTATTAGCATGTCTACGAGCACCCATCGTCAAGCAGAGGCAAGAAACGACTCGAAACATCTTTTTCCGTCGAGAAATCCCATAAGTCGAGAGCACAAACGGTCTCTGAGCTGACGCACATGTCTCTCATGCTTCTTTTTACGTTCCTTAACAGCTGAGAGCCGCGTCTCATAGCCCGCTTCCGTATAGTCTTGGCGTGGCACTTTCACATGTCAAGCCCGGTCGTAGGCGTTTCCACGGGCAGAGTCAATTCATCGAAGATGCCGCATGCAGTTGTAATGCAGTCACTTGTCTCTCTTCCCATGTCCATCCCTTCGTGCTTCTCCGATTTTCCTTCGGCTCTCCAACCAACCGTCTCGCAGTATAACCCACTGTCCACCCCTTTCATCTTGTCTTCACCGGCTTGCACATGCTTCCGACTGTCGGCAGTGGAGCGGGAACGTCATTCTGGCTAATATAGTACACTTTCACATGTCAGGCCTGCCAACGTCAGCCAACACGCCTAGTAGTACTCGCTGAATCGCTACTCCATCATTGTCTTATTTTCCTGTTTGTTTCTTCTCTTCCTCTCCAGTCACCTTCTTTTTATCTGGTCGCTGGACTCGTCGTGTCCTTTGCTCCATCATCCTTGTGCGAAGACGACCAGCCACCGGATAACATTCTGCCAAGGATCCTTTTTCCGACAAAAAAGCAAACATGGGTCGGCTACAACCAACAGTCGTTGTTACTCCTCAGGCCAATAGACGATCAGACAGGGCCAAGAGAGCAAAGGAGACTGTCAACAAAGTAATTCCGGACCTTCTCAAATCGAGTCCGAGAGCGAGACATGGCATCCACAACGCCGTCCTTACGAGCGATCCCAAACCGGAAAAAGATATCAAGTCGTCGACATCAAACTTGACAATCAGACTCTGCAACACTGATTCCCTTACTGCGGCACGTCGATTGACCCATTCATCCCGTCGACAATCTGCAGCGGCTGCATTGACGACCTCCAAGCAAGCAACCAGGTCAACAAATGTTTGCATCCTTAATATGGCTTCTCCTCTTCGCCCTGGTGGTGGATTCCTGGACGGTGCTACTAGTTCCGAGGAATTCTTGTGTATGCGTACCACATTGTATGCTTCGCTCTGGGATGACTTTTACCGACTACCCGAACTTGGCGGAATCGTAACTCCGGATGTACTGGTACACAGAGACAGCACTCCTGAGGCAGAAGATTTGCCAAAACGTGAAAGATTCTTTGTCGACATTATCAGCGCGGCCATGATTCGATTCCCTGAGACCAACAGCGCACGTCTCGCCGAGAAGGAAGAGGCCGATGGTAGTTGCTCATGCGGTGTCAGCTACTGCGACCGTGACCGCGAACTTGTGACACACAAGATGCGTGGCGTGCTTCGCATGGCGCAAGCTCGTGGAGCTGAAAAGCTTATCCTTGGAGCGTGGGGTTGCGGCGCTTATGGAAACCCTGTGCGTGAGGTCGCAAAAATCTGGAAGCGTGTCATACTCGGTACTACCAGAAAGGCGGAGTCATGGCCAGGTATCAAGGAGATTGTTTTCGCCATTACCGACCGCGGTCAATTGAAGGAATTTGAGAAATGCTTCGGAGACGTCTTGGCCAAGGAGTCTGTATCGCCACCTCCGGAGGTTGCACAAGATGCACGCTCGACCGGCACACAAAGTCCTACCTCTGAGCTCATATCAGAGCTTGTTTCGAAGATCCAAGAGACGGAGCTACAGCTTGACCAGATATCAAACCCTCGTAGCAAGGCTCGTCTCCGCGAAGTGCTAGCCAACCTCAACAAGCAGCTATCACAAGCAGGATCAGGGCCAGAGGAAGACGAGATGCCCCCAGACCCGATTGGCGAGGAAGTAGAAGACGCTTCATACCCCGACGCTGCAGGCGGTTTCGAGGGCGAAGAAGGCGGCTATTACAATTTCGACAGTAGCGACATTGCATCTTCCGGCTCAGTATCACCATCGACATCAGATATCTACGAGTTCCGGGTTCCTGGAACCAGTGTACCAAACAAGAGTGTCGAGTCTCATATGACAGACGACTTCGAGCATGTTGGATTTGATACTGAAAGTGGATGGTTCTCCGGGTCCATCAATGGTCTGTCGTCACTCCTAGCAAAACAAAGACGAGGAGGATCTGGCACAAGTCCCGTGCTCAGAGGTGAGGGCGGCTTGGACGATGTTGAGCCACTGGGGTTTGGTAGTGGACTAAGCGATTATTTGCAACGCTATTCTGAGCAGGGAAGTTATTGATTTATGACTGGTTGAGGTTCGGGACATCAGGAGGCGTTTTTGACGGCATTTTATTGAGCGATGAAACATTTGGGTATTGGGAGTCCAGGGGCAGGAATCCGCATATGAGATGTCGAGGACATGGCAATGTTCTTCGTACTTCCGGCATTTAGCGTTATGAAACGCATCAATCTTCTCTTGAACCAAGTGTGGTCCGTTCGTAATGTGAACTCCGAGGGTGAGACTATGCCAATGTAAGGGCTAAAAAAGCAAGTAAGGAATTCGAGTAATACTAATCCGTTGAAAAACTTCTCTTGCCTTCGATCCCTGTCGGTCATCAGGTCGAATGATGCGTGAAGCGTGAAATATGCAAGAAACTTAAGCCACCAACGCCCCGCTAATGTACAGATATGATGTGGTTATTGAAACTGCTAGATCAAAGCCAACTCAGGGTCAGGTAACCACAAGACAACGTCCTGGCCAGCACTGGCAAGACTGTTGTATCTGGGGTTTACACCAACGACTGTGGACGTTCTAGGGCCAGGCAGATCGGTCATGGGGTTCATGGTGCCATCAGAGCGCTTGTCAGCAAGCAAATCCCAAACCAGCATGCCACCCTTAGATGAGGCAGAGACGACATAGCGACCATCCGAGGTGAAGCATGCGTCGCCCTGGAGGGAGGATTGAGTATGGCGCAGAGGGCTATCACTCTGGCCGAGCTGTGAAGGAAACGGTGGAGGACCCTGTGCACGGTACAGGTAAGCCTTCAAGCCACCCTCAAAGGCATCAAGAACATAGTGGCCTGAGCCATTGGTGCCGACGAGGATGTACTGGCCATTGTTGCTGAACTCCAGAGTGGTCCAGCCTTGTCCCTGGGCTTGGCCGTAGTGGCTAAAGCGACGCTCAATGTCGTGCATATCGAAGGTTGCAAAGGGAGGTTTGTCAAAATTGCGAACGTCGTAGAGCACAATAGTCTGTGTGGCCGGAGAGGCTATGGCGATGACGGTAGCTGAAGGATCATACGCGCTCAGAACGGCCCCGTGCAGATTGAGGCTGCCTTGAGGGGTGGATGAACGCAGATCCCACAACTTGACTGTGTGGTCCAGCGAGGCTGAGAGGAAGGTGTCATTGCTGGGACAGAGCTGGAGAGAGGTGACCTTGTCTGTGTGGCCCTTGAAGTAGCGGATGTATGTGTTGTCGTGGGCGGAGAGATAGCGAATATCGTGGTTGAGCTTGGTCGAGGCATAGATGACGGAGTGTGAATGGTGAGTGAAACGTGCTAGTGCAGCGCCGTGCTTTTGCGACTTGAGCTCCTTTGCATGGGCGCCTGCCTTTGTGTTGTAGATGTGCAGAGTATCGTCGGTACGCGCGAGGAGGAGCAGTTCACCTGTGGAATCGAAGTCGAGCGACGTGTAGTGCAGGTTGGGAGCTTTGAAGAGCTGGGTTGCGTCAGTGGTTGAGGGTTGGGAAAGGCTGCATGAGCGCGTGAGGGGGCTCTCACCCTCGTCGGGCGATACGTCGCGATAACGTCGCTGACCTTGGCCATCGCAGGCGCTCCGTTCTCTGCTCCCATATTACCGATTGGTGCAATGCTTGGGAAGAACTGGAGAGTGAACGTGAGAGATGATTGCGATGCGAATGGCGCTTAAGGCTGCTGGCTCAATCTCAAAAGTTCGGCTTCCCCGGATTTCCAAAAGGGAAGTCGCGAGTCGCGACAGGGACCGAAAGACGTCACAGTTCCTTCCTTCTGGCGCTGACCAGCACCCGCCGACTTCGGACTTTGCTTCGAGTCTCTCTTTCACTTGTCTAACTGCTTGTATTTTTCCGCCTAACTATTGTTGTAATTGCATCTTGTCTGTCTCCTCTCATTTACACTTGTCTATACACCCCTTCTTGGTTATTTGACAAGCAGCCATGTCCACCGGCATTGGGTAATTCACCCACACTTTCCCCTCCACTCCGGGTAACGCGACTGACGCAACCTGACCAGTTCTTTTGTTGCCGGTGGTATTGCAGCATGCGGCGCCGTCACAGTAACTCACAGCTTCGAGACTGTCAAGGTACGGTTGCAGCTTCAGGGTGAGCTTCAAGCCAGAAAGGATGCTCCCAAGATGTACAGAGGTGTGCTTCACGGCATGTCGGTCATCTTCAAAAACGAGGGTATCAGGGGCCTACTGCGTGGTCTGAACTGCGCCTACGTCTACCAGATGATGCTCAATGGCTGCCGTCTCGGTTTCTACGAGCCCATTCGCACACATACCAACTCGCTACTACTCAATCGCGACTTCTCGCACGCCCACGACCCGAAAGCTACCGCAATGCAGAACCTCCCCGTCAACATCTTCTCGGGTGCTTCCTCTGGAATCATTGGCGCTGCCCTCGGCTCCCCTCTGTTCCTTGTCAAGACTCGTCTCCAGAGCTACAGTCCTTCGTTACCAGTCGGCGCACAACATCAGTACAAGAGCGCGGCCGATGGCTTCTCCCAGATCTATCGCGCTGAGGGTATCAAGGGTCTTTACCGTGGCGTTGTCCCAGCCATGGTCCGTACTGGTTTCGGATCCAGTGTTCAGCTTCCCACATATTTCTTCGCCAAGCGCAACCTCGTAAAACACCTTGGAATGGAGGAGAGTCCTACTCTGCATCTCATGTCTTCGGCCTGCTCTGGATTTGTTGTTTGCTGTGTCATGCACCCTCCGGACACCGTCATGGGCCGCATGTACAACCAGACTGGCAACCTCTACTCTAGTGCGTTTGACTGCTTGTTCCGCACAATCAAGACGGAAGGCCCGCTGGCTGTTTACAAGGGCTTCTTTGCTCATTTGGCTAGAATTTTGCCGCATACCGTACGTGAACCACTTGTGTCTTAGACAGACTTCAGCTAATCCCTTTACAGATCCTGACACTCAGTTTGGCCGAGCAAACCAACAAGCTCATGCGAAGATTCGAAGATCGCGTCCTTCCTAGCAGACAAAAGGCATAAGAGTGAACACTGGTTGCAGACAACTTCCGAAGCTCTCGAGCTCTCTTCCAACTGTATATATTCGATTCTCAAAGCTCTCTAGGAGCATGCCTACAAAAGATCAGAGACAGCCTACATTAGGTCAAGGAGGCCGTGGAAAGCAGACACATACTCGACTCCGACACCATGCTCCGGTCAAGCAGTTTCGAACGAGATTTACTACACATCGATCTGAAAAGAACTTGATGTACAGTTGTACACAAGATGATGACTGCTGGAAGAGCAGTTGATCGAAGTGCATGCGCGAGCAGACGTTTTGCGGACCGGCCACTGTAAGACTCGGTACCTCGAATCATGAGGCATGTGGCATTCGATATATGGTCTCAGCATGAGAAGCTATAATGACGGGGGCTCTTAGCAGACGGCTCGACTGATCTCAAAAGCAATGTGCATTTGAATAATAACCAAAAGCATTTCTCGACTTGACGAAAATCTAGCCCGTATCTTTTGTCCATGTCATGATATCCCCCAAGTGTGCTTTACTCGTGTTGTTGGAGAGAAACATTCATCGTCATTTTCATATAAGCTATATACATCTCATGCAAAGAGAGCATCAAGCCATCAATCGGGCTTCGCCTTGTTATCGGCCCAACTGGGTTCGATGTTCTTACACACCGATACATAATCCTCCCATTGCTGCTGATCAGCAACCAAATCCGGATTCGTCCAAAACATGGTCCACTGTGTATCCTGCAAATGCCAGGTTCCTCTCGATCGCTCAAAGTACCACTTGTTCACCGGATTATTGGAGCGGGACCGCCAGCACACGCCATTGGGGAAGCAACTGCGCACCATGGCTTGGAAAACTATGTCCGCGACTCCAGAGCTTCCTTGCGAGCGTTGGAGGACGGCGAATTTGTCGAGATAGGGGACTAGGCGTGTGGGATCTGAGGGGTCGGAGGGGTCGGAGGGGTTGGCGGTGCGTGGTTCTTCCCAAGTCAGGATTGCGCCGCCTTCGTATTCGCCGGCGATGATCACGCCGGCGACACGGTTCTTGATGCGGTTGAGGTAATGTTGGGCATCGAGGGGTCGGCGGAAGGAGTCCTCGATTAGAGCGACTAGGCGGGGGAAATTGATGTCTGGGTGGTTGTCTAGGGCGATTGTTGGTTGGCCGGGTTGAGGAGGTGTCCAGGGTGTTTTGCGGAGGTCGGGAACGATCATTAGAGGCATGCCACGCTTTATGAGGGTAGAGCGGGTTGCGTTTTCGGAAGAGATGGAAGGGATTATGCCGTTGGCTGAAAGACGGGCGGCGGGTAATGAGGATGAAATCATGGGTTTGTTGGTGAGAAGATTGTGGATCAGAGGATTCTTCTGTCGTCGAGTGGTGATTCCGATGCCTGGATCCTTTCGGGAGTGATGTGAAGAAATGGCTGCTTCTTCGGGAGATATGAGCAAGGCTGATGAAGCAGGAGGAAGCAAAGCCAAACAGTCTCGGACAAGACTGAGAGTGTCTAAGTAATGAGGACTCATGCCACAAGACTGGATCTCATTGCGAATGCCGTCAAACTCCTGCTCGAGGTTAACGAAGACGTGGGCCTTGTCCTGTCGAGTCTCTGTGGGGAGGCCACCAAGGGGATCGAGCATGATGATCCTATCTACCGAGGTGTCCTCGAGGGGCTCATCTGCTACGCCAGGAACAGCAGCCAAACCAGACAAGGAGCGTGTCAGGGCCAGCATGACACCACTGACCGACACCGTCTGTACCTTGCAAGTCGTGTCATAAGCTATGGCAGGGATGACAGGGATAGCACTTCGCTTCAATGGTTCTGTGATGAGCTTGGGTATGCCGAGTTCCACAGCACCTAAGACCTTGGGACGCGAGGCAGGCATTGGCTCCTGGCTAGTGACATTGAGGGCAGAATCGACATAACGAGCACCCTCATTGTTGTGACGCTCCAATGCAGCAACGACTCTAGCTCCCTGGCGTCGATATGTATCCTTGTATGACTCATTCCTCTGGACTACCTCGTCCTCGCAGTTGAGTACCAGGACGATTTGCATGTCGAGTCGGACCAGCTGAGCCATGGTCAGAGCAATGCCGTCGAGTGTTTCATCGTCGATAAGATGAGGAGCTCTCAGACAGACCAAGGCGATATGAACCTCTCCAGCGCCTCGTTGAACCTGAGGATCTTGCTCGACGTGTTGTGAGAAGGTCGGCGTAGCAGCGGCAGCTCGAGTAGGGAGGTATAGCTGACCAAGGTTGACACCTGAGCTTTTGAGCTGCCATTGTTGCTTGGATTCTTTGACATCGTGTATGACGAGAGGCTTTGTGGGTTTCTTGTCGGATGTGGGCTTGAAGCGGGCCAGGTATTGTTTGGCGTCTCTGCGTGTCGCACTTGCATTGAGCACGTCGAAGAAGAAGTCCTGCTGTCGTTAGAGAAGAAACGAAGGGAACACGGAAACAAGACTTACTCTATGAGCTAGCTTGTCCCTCTTGTCTCCATTGCCGTGGCTGTTGTTATTGTTTCCATGATTGGCACGATTGGCAGCGACCGAGCTAAAATCACGGTGCAAACACTTCAAGGCTTCAGGGCGCACTTTGCTTCGAAGTGTCGGGAGACATGCTGTCGACATTGTTCATGGCCTGTCGACCGAGCTCCAGAGTTGTCCGACAAGATTGAAGAGGGACAGTCATCGCAATTCCAAGGCACGGCGGAAATAAAAAGACTCATGCGCATACACGAGCTGCCCTTATCTTATCGCCCTTCTCCACACCGCTGTCGGCCACTTTTCTGTACCTCTCCAAATCGATCTCAGGCATTTCCATTTCTAATATCTCGCTTCCTGACACGATCCCTGTTGATGAAAAGACTTTGAGGCCACATGCCAGATCAACATCTACGCCTTTGATTTCCAGCTCATGTATGACTTGAATCCATGTGATTGCTACTCGCATGCCGAGGATATGCGATTTACACCAACCCGCTGCCCCGCGACCTTAGAACCTAACTCCGGTGCCGCCAAGACGTCATAGAAGCTCATACAACGTGGAACAAGTGCTTCTCTTCGCCTCGGTTTTGTAAGCGGGAGAGACCGGCATCATGTCCTGTAGAGCTCGGTATAAACATCTCAGTTCCTCTACGAAACATCTTGCGTTCCAATACATTCCCTGAACACGTCCATACATCTCACAATGGCTCCTCAAATCGCATGGATTGGCCTCGGCAACATGGGCCGCGTAAGTTGACATGGACATTGGCAATGATGAATTCATGTTGACAAGTAGTCACAGGGCATGGTCAAGAACTTGGTTGAGAAGGGCAATCTCTCAAACCCAATCATCCTTTTCAATCGTACTACTTCTCGTGCTGAACAACTTGCATCCAGTCTTGGATCCGGCAAGGCCAAGGTTGTCTCGAGCATTGAAGAAGCAGTCAATGCTTCAGACATCATCTTTACTTGTGTTGGCGACGACAAGGCAATCGAAGAAACCATCAACTCTGCTCTCAAGGGCAATGCAAAGGGCAAGCTATTCGTAGACTGCTCTACCGTCCACCCCGACACTACAGACAAGCTCGCAAAGACTATCAATGACCAAGGAGCCGAGTTTGTCGCATGCCCTGTATTCGGTGCTCCCGCAATGGCAGACGCAGGTCAGCTTGTATGCGTACTTGCTGGTCCTGCCGAAGCTGTCGACAAGGTCAAGCCATACACGACTGGAGTCATGGGCCGTGCAAACATCGACTATTCTGGTGAGCCCCATGGTTCTGCCACTCGTCTGAAGATCATCGGAAACACATTCATCCTCAACATGGTCGAAACTCTCTCAGAAGGCCACACTCTTGCTGAGAAGTCAGGTCTTGGATCCGACAGACTGCATCAATTTATTGAGACCATGTTCCCCGGTCCTTATACTGCGTACAGCAACCGTCTCCGCCAGGGCGATTACTACAAGCGTGAGGAGCCGCTCTTCGCTGTTGATCTCGCAAGAAAGGATGCCGGTCATGCTCTGGCACTTGCCAAGACTCACGGTGTTCGTATGAAGGACGTCGAGGTCGCCGATCAGCATCTTGCACAGGTGCAAAAGCACATGGGTACCAAGGGTGATATCGCTGGAATCTATGGAGCTGTCAGACAAGAGGCAGACCTCAAATTTGAGAACTAGATTGCCAAGTCCTGCAGATGTAGCCATTGCAGCGGCAATGTATCAATGTATGCAGCAGATAATAGCTCTCATGAACAGACGACTTATGCACCAGAATCAAGACATTCGACAATGGATACGGAATTCGACATCCGCATTTATGCAGGACTTTTGTTTGACAATCAAGCTGTTGTTCAGATACTCTATGTGAATTTGTTGGAGATATCTCTGGGCTTTTTTCTTTCTTCATCGTAGTCGAGTCGTTTAAGCTCTCTTGCCGTTGATGGCCTTGAGGGTGACATCGAAGATGAGAGTGGCCCCGCCGGGAATGGCGCCGGGGAAGCCACGTGCACCGTAACCGTAGTCGCTGGTCAATTGGTCAATCAAAGTCGTCTGGCTGAGGAGAGTTGGAAAGACTTACTGGGTGATGATCAGGGTAGACTTCTCGCCGAGAGACATGCCCTCTTGTTCGCTGGTACCGACAATACCCTCGTCCCAGCCTGTTGTTCGTTAGTGCTGAAGTGAAGGGCTGGCAAAGAGGCATGATGGACTCACCCTTGATGACTCTGCCGGTACCAATGGGGACGTCAAAGTCGCCACGGCCGACCGAAGAGTCGAATCTTGTTTGGTCAGCTTGTGAAGCTATAGGGTAGGAGCGGATGGTAGACTCACTGCTTGCCCTTGGTCTTGCCGTCGGCCTCAGCCAACCAGCCGGTGTACTCCATGGTGACATTGTCGCCGTTCTTGGGGTAGTCGGACTTGTTGCCCTCCTGGATAAGTTGCTTGGTGACACCCATGTTGATTGAAGTTGAATGGAATGAGCTTCTGAGGAATTGAGGAGTCTGTCTTGGTCTGATGGAAGAGAGAAGGGAAGTGGGAAGACGAGCAGGCATTGTATTGGTCTGTGAAAGTCCGAGGGGCAGACTCGAGCTTCGGCGGGGCCCTTACGCAGCAGCTTCACATTGCGCTTGGCCGATTTGCCTTTCTGGGGAGCTATCTTTGCCTTTTCTGACCTCACCGTCTTTCAAACCTCACTAAAGGATCGGCCGCAGCACCCTTGCGTGCTCACTTTCTGAGCTGCCATAGGACTGCTGCACATTTGGACAAGACGAACTTGCATCTCAACAAGGAATGCATGAAGCAAGGAGTGTCTTACTTATACCCTCATTCTGTACCACCTTAGACCACGTGTCGATGGCGTCAGTGTCTAGGTACGAAGATTCATCAGCCTCGGCCACCAAGGTGTCTACAAACGTGAAGTTTCATCATTAATTTCGTGATTCATCACAAGACATCTGCTTGGGACAGACCGAGAAACCCAGTGAGACAGCTGCGCGACGACTTATTGATCAAAACAGTCATACCCTGAATTCCTCCGTCAAGCTTTCCAATCACAACCATGACGAATACGACAACACCCACCCTCTACTTTGGCTACGGCAGCAACCTATGGCAGCACCAAATGCACTTGCGATGTCCGACGTCTGAATATCTCGGTGTCGCTCGTCTCGACAACTACCGCTGGATGATCAACGACCGCGGATATGCCAACGTCGTCCAAGTCGATCCATCTCCTTCCGCCGAACCCTCCTACGCCAACGTCGTCTATGGCCTAGTCTACTCCTTACAACCCTCGGATGAAGATGAGCTAGACATCAACGAGGGGGTGCCATTCGCCTACACCAAGGAAGACCTACAAGTCTCGTTCTGGCCCAAGGAGAAGAAGGACGAACCCGTCCACACACACAAGACTCCCAAGAAGCAGGACATGTTGGTCTACATTGATCGCGAACGCGTCATCGACAGCAAGCCAAAGCACGAATACATATATCGCATGAACATGGGCATAAGCGATGCGCTCAAGGAAGGTGTACCCAAAGACTATGTTCAGGAGGTTATGCGCAACTTTATACCACCTGAGCATGATGACGGGCTCCACAACCAAGCTCTACAGCAAGCTCTAGCATTCAAGGATGAGACCTGATGTACCATACTCTGTTGAAAACAGGCACTTTCTTCAAAGTCCAATGACGAGCAACTCGCGTACTGGCTATCGTCTCCCAATACTACAATCACTTCAAGATACATCTAGAAAAGCACTAGACAAAATACAATAATCACATTCTTTTTGAGCATACATCCATTCCTCCGTGATCCTTCCCATCATTTCTCAGTGAACATTGCCAGTGATAATTCCCAAATTCCCACCTTTCTACAATCACATGTCCCTATGCTTCAAGCTCCTTAATCTCATCATCGTAGAGCAAGAGCCACCAGTACGCGTAAACACCTTTACCATTGTCGCCATAATCAGATCCGATCGGATCGCCAACAAGGGCTTGGCTTATCCCAGTCCATCGCAAATAACACCATCATGCTTACCAAGCCTCTAGAACACATCTCGCACACGCAATCTCACAAACCCAAAAGAATCAAACCCGTCCGTCTATCCAAAGTCCCAGACCAAGAATTAGGTCGTCTCGTCTTCCCATACCCAAAGTGGACCCTCTTCCATTCGGCACATGTTCCTTCCTTCCTTTTCCCTTTCCAACGGGCCGCCGTTGAAAAAGACTAAACCACATAAGTTTAACAACCGAGTTTAACCAAAAACTTGCACTCCCCGCCCGCTTCTTAACACACACACACACACACACGAGTCAATCATATACGGGGTCTTGAGACATGTCAATTTCGCTTCCCTTTCGGACGTGGGTTCACCTGGTTTGGTTCGGAGTTGGGGGATGAAAAACGTGGAAGGGCCTGAAACTAAAACGGCAGCTGTGGTTGTGGTTGTGGTTGTGGTTCGGTTAGATGTTTTAAGTGTACCGAACTATCTTTGCTAGTCATGATGGAGGGAGGGTATGCTGACTTCGATGCTTCGATTGACAGTCAAGGAATGTACCCGAGCTCTACATCGGGCTCGGTGGTTTATGGTATATGGCATAGACGGGCGTGAAGGCTTCGATGTTGGGTTTCAAAGTGCTTGCGAAGATGTAGTCAGTCCGGTGAGAGTGTTGTTGATGTGAGTCGACGCTTCGGAGTCTTGAATCGCTGGCATTGATGTGTGTCTGGAGTCTTCCGTCAGAACAGACATTCCACATGAATATGGTGTGCCGTACCAGAAAACTTATTTCCATTCAGCATGGCGCAACGTCACCCGTTGTATCCATATAAGGCATGGAAAAGAGAATCAGTCAGGTATAATCCCTGAAGCCTCACATGATAATTCAATGAACATGGACAGGAGCGATTTAACCAGCGTTGACAACAGTTGAGTGACTCAAAACTGCACATGTGAATAAGTACAATAACTAAACCCAACCTAAGGACAAGACAAATATATCAGTCGGACTAGAGAGGGAGAGTCGAGAAGATCAAGCAGACGTCAGGGTCGCCAGCTTAACAAGTGAGACTTGCCATCCGACATGCGGAGAAAAAAGAAAGATCGATTGGAATCATGATCTATTGAGATTTGCACGAAATAGAAAGGCAGGAAATGCGGGCATGAGCGCGATGTCGTTCCCTCCAAATCAATTCGCAGCTTTGAATGGTGCTTTGTTAACGACCGCTGGAAAGCAAAGTTTCTGCCCCAAGATTGTTCAAATTTTGAATGACAAGGCTGCTGGGAGCTTTTCAATAAAAGTTTTCCAGCTGCTAGAAGCAGCGCACTTCGAATGGGTTGATCCTGGTATGGTGATCCTAGCCGGGCATCCGCTTTGCTTGAGCAGGAGGCGCTGATGCGGGGAGCGCGGTGAGTTCAGTGAGATATACGGACTGCAGACTTACATGGAGTGTTAGCAGACCATGAAGTTGTAGAGCTGTTCAAAGTGATGTGATTTGTCCATGTACGTAGGATGCTGAATACTTCTTGAAGCTTGCAAGCACTTCTCTAAAGAATAGGATCAGACGTACCAGAGGTGTCAAGCCAAGATTGTGGATGCGCGAATTGTGAGCATAAGTTGTTGTGTACGAGCAGAATTATCGTGAGGCCTGACAAAAGTTCTAAATACCATTTCAAGGCAAAGTTGCAGAAGTGACACTCACGTCAGGTATGGCTTTCTCAGTCACCAGAAGTCGTTTCTCCAGATCTTCCAGCTTCTTGATAGTGACTTGTTGGTGCAAGTGAAGTTGCTCTCTATGCTCTTGCTTGAGGACCTTAAACTCCTTGTCAAGTTCTTCATGCCAGGGGTACAAGACGGCAGTCTGGAAGCCCAGAGCTGAGATGGCGACGGTGAAATTGAGGTATGGGAGCCACATACGGGCAGTAGGGCCGAGAACCATATTGTGATGAGTGGAGGGGAATGAGAGAGAGAATGGAAAGGCTGCGTGATGAGGATGAAAGAAACGAGAGTATGGATGGAAGAAGGTATTGAAGGGAAACAAAAGGAGATGAGGGAAAAGTCGGTAGGTAAGAAGGTTTAACAGCGAAGGAAACAGAAGGAAACAGGCCGAGGTGAGTCAAGGAAGGAGTCGGAGAGAAGTAGAGAAATCGGATCACGCGACACGAAGAGGATTGATTGATGTGTCTCGCTCGGTCCAAGGCCGGTGTGGTTCGGAGCAGGACCAGAGACTTGGTATGAAAACGTTTGGACAACATGAGCAAGACACACGGCACCTACTGGGATACACACAAGCCAACCACGAAGCAACATGGCTGTACACGCTGGAGAATAATTGATGTGACAGAGGAAAGAAGCACCGGAAGTACCTGAGTGGTTTCCGAGCCAGGGTCCGGAAGGCGCCGCCACGCGTCACAAACGATGAGGGGGGCCGAGACTCATTAACGCTTGACCGACCTGACCACATGAACATTTCGACCAAGTACTCATAGAAGGGGCGGCATATTGCTATCCTCCTGTTGACGCCGTAATCGAAATGCTTCCAGCGAGCGACCATCTCGAACAGTCAACATGACGTCGGTCTTCTCATCCATCGTCCTGCCCAAAGGCGGCCGTTTCTTGCGCAAACCCGACTTTCTCAAACCTCGCCCGTCCGATGAATCCTTGTCGACAGAGTCCAAGAGACCTCTGGATCCGGATGAATTACTGAATGCTGTTGCGGAAGAGGAGGGGGCAGATCTCAGGGACTTGAATACTGCACTAGGAGCTTTGGTAGACATCTTTCCCGATGTGCAACCTGACGTCTTTCGCGAGATGCTATTGAGTCTGAGTGATGAGAGTAGACTGGAGGTTGTGACGGAACACATTTTGAGGAACGGTGCCCAATATATCCAAGGACGCTACAGGAAGAAGCCAAAAGACGACAAGGATACCCCGGCTCGCCACGATGCGCTTCCCAAGGACGAGACGTTTCGGAGTGAGAAGTATAAGCGTGCCGTCAAGGACACTCTATACCTCGAGTTCAAGAGCTTGAGCCATTCTTCCATTCGAGCTGTGCTGGCTGAACACAACTATTCCTATGCTCTTGCCCATCCGACTCTGCAACATCTAGCTTCTAAATCCTGGAGGGCCACCATCACCACATTCTTTGCCAGGAAACGTCCTGCAACTTCCGATCCCGACTCGCATCCTCATGTTGAATGGTTACCTAACACCACCGAGCCTCTCAATCTCCTCCCCTATCTCAAACGGACAGGTTGTTCAGAGTTGGATCAAGAGTTGTACCGCATGTACATTGCACCCGTGCTTGCACGCCAGAACCAAGAACGACTGGATAGTGATGAAGCTATGGCAAACGAGATGAACGAGGCTGAAGCCGAAGAAGCAGATGCCCTGTTTGACTGCGAGTGTTGCTTCACTGCCTACCCTTTCGAGCAAATATCCACATGCGACTCACATGCTGGTCATTTCATCTGTTTCCGATGCATAAAGCATGCCGCCAACGAAGCCTTGTATGGTCAAGGATGGGCAAGGAATATCGACTTGACCAAATCTTCGCTGAGATGTCTGGCTCCATCAGTTCCTGAATGTCAAGGATGCATTGCTCCCGAACTGGTCCGAAGGGCTTTGTGTACAGAAAGAGATGGCGCTATGAATTGGCAAAAACTTCAAGAGCGTGCGACCTCGGAGATTCTGATCAAGAGTCAGATGCCTCTACTGAGATGCCACTCCTGCCCATATGCCGAACTTGATGAGCCGATCAGTCTGAGATTCAGAGACCCAATGACTTTGACCGGAATCCTCGTGCACATGCCACTGGATCCGCTCAAGTCTTTGATCGCGTTGCTATTCATCTTTGTTTATCCGCTGGTATGGGTTTTGCTATACCCCTTCCTACTTTTTGTCGCCATAATCGACAAGCCAACATATGCTCGCATCCAAGCATCCCGGACTCGCACAATCCGTAGAAGAAGAGGTCTGCGGTTCACCTGCCAATCCACGACATGCGGCAAAAGCTCGTGTACCAATTGTGGAAGTCCGTGGTCAGATCCTCACGCCTGTAACGAAGCATCTCTACAATCTTTGCGACAAGCCATCGAAGCTGCAACGACGAGCAGCATCAAGCGGACTTGTCCAAAGTGCAACCTCAGCTTTGTCAAGTCTAGTGGCTGTAACAAGCTTGTATGCAATTGCGGATATACCATGTGCTACGTTTGCCGACAAGAAATTGGAAGAGAAGGATATGGTCACTTCTGCCAGCACTTCAGAGAGCTAGGAGGCCGGTGTTCAGAGTGTGATCGCTGCGATCTCTACATTGTTGAAGATGAAGAGGGCACGATCCGAAGAGCCGCAGTTCAGGCTGAAAAGGATTGGCTGGAGCGAGAGGGAAAGAGTAAAGATACGGATGACAAGCTTGGAGCCGTGGTCAATGATGTTCTTGCTAATACGACTGGAGGGAAAAGGTATGATTATGATGCATGGTTGGATTTTTTCATGTCGATCATTTTGGAGTAAAGGTCATGAACGGCGTTAGGATCTGGAAGATACCCCTATTATATCATGGCTCCCGGATATCGATACTCAGATATCATTTTCTTTTCTTCATATTAAGCTTCAGAAGCGAAGAATTTGTGCTTCTTCAACTGTTCCAAAGACACAGACTTGGTAGATGATGTGTCAAACGAGTTATCGGTCTTTGGCGTGAAGTAGTGGATTTCTTCGATGCCGGTGTTCTCGACGAATGACAGTACCTTGGAAAAGTTGAGGCCTACCTGACTGGTAGCGTGGCTGTCGTCAGAAAGGGCAAAGCGTCCTCCTTTCTTGACAAATTCCTTTGAATGGTCAGTAGGGGCCAAGGAGGAGAGCTTCTGTACAACATACCTTGCAGATTTCAGCCTTGGGATACGGCTCAGACATGCCCTTGCGAATGGCACTAGAATTGAGTTCGAGGATGCCACCATAGCTTGCAACAAAGTCAAGATTTCTGACAATCTTCTCCCACACTGCAGGCATGGTGGTCCAATTACGCTCAGGGTCATCGCTCTTTAGTCTGATGAGATCAAAGTGACCGACAAGAGGAGGAGTCAGTGCCTTGAGCATGTCGTATTGTTCATCGAAAAAGGCAGCAAAGACGTCTTCGTCAGATCCACCAGCGATTGTTCTGGCCTCATAATACATGTCATGATCAAAGTCGATAGGTTTTGTAAGCGTATGGTGGATACTGCCAACAAAGAAATCAAAGTTGTAGCGGCTGAGCAAATCTTTGATGATGGTATGGCTTGAAGGGCGGATCCACTCGCCTTCAAAACCGATCAATATTGTGATCTGTGAAGCGTACTTTTCGCGCAGACGCAAGGCTTCGGGATAGTAGGCATCGAATATTTCGACGAGCTTTTGGGCATCCACTTCTTCAGGATAGAGATCAGCGGTATCTCTGGGGATGTGCTCGGTCAGAGCAAAGGTATCCATTTTGAGGGAGATGGCCTGCTGGACCATTTCCTCGAGAGTACATGTTGCGTGAGCACAGAACTGGCCCGAGTGAGAGTGGTGAGAGTGCGGCATGTTGATGATGAGATGAACGATGGAAGCTTAAAAATGGTAGAGATGTCAGATGATGATTGGAGGGGAGCGTCTGCATGTGAGAGGCTTGGCACTTGAGTCAGAGGGGCTGAAGTGTATTGGGAAAGGGTCCAGGAGCATGTGAGAGCTCCAGGGAAACACATCACAAGGCAACCTTCACTCAAACACCCACATACGTCGACTACAACCACCCGCCACCATGGACAAGTTTGCAGCATTCGGAAAGAACATAGGGTTTGTGGACCGCGTAGCAAAGCAAGAACAGCTGCTTACTCTTCCTTGGGCAGTGCATCCTTCACGCCCTTTGCAGCTCGCACGCAGCAATACGTCAAGGAGCAGTTTGGCCAGACCGAGGACAAGACGGAGCTGCCGCCAGACTACATTGAGCTCGAGAAGCGCGTCGATGCCTTGAAGCTTGTGCACCAGAAGCTGCTCTCGGTCACATCGCAGTACACCAACGAAGCATACGACTACCCTCCCAACATCCGCGAGTCTTTCACCGACCTGTCCAAGAACGTCACCGAGAAGGTCCAACTTCTGTCGCGCGCCACCTCGACCGCCGAAGCTCAGGCTGCCTTTACCGCTACCCCTCAAGCAAAGCCTCAACCCAAGACCTTCAACCATGCTATCGCTCGCGCTTCCTTGGCTGGCAGCCAGCTGTTGCACCAGAGCGACGTTCGCGGTGCCGGTGCCGACGACTCGCTCGCCCAAGCTCTGGAGAAGTATGCTGTCGCCGAAGAGAAGGTTGGCGAGGCTCGCTTGAACCAGGACGAGCGCATTCAACAGCGCTTCCTCGCTGGCTGGAGCGCTACCCTCAACACCAACCTGCAGTTCGCTCAACGCGCCCGTAAGAACGTCGAGAACGCCCGCCTCAATCTCGATGCGACCAAGGCCCGTGTCAAGGGCATTAACAACCCCTTCAACAACAAGAACCAATCCCACGCCGAGGAAAACTACACAGAGGCCCAACGCGCCGAGATCGAAAAGGCAGAGGACGAATTCGTCAACCAGACCGAGGAAGCCGTGGGCGTCATGAAGAACGTCCTCGACACGCCCGAGCCCCTCAAGAACCTGGCCGAGTTGATCGCCGCCCAGCTCGAGTTCCACAAGAGATCCTACGAGATTCTGTCAGAACTGGCCCCCGAGGTCGACCAGCTGCAGCTCGATCAGGAGGTATCGTCTGTTCCATCCATCCAAGTCACCCAATTCTGATCATCTTGTGTTTTACTGCAGGCCAGTTACCGTAGAGCCCGCGACTCTGCTTAATTTGAACTCAGCCTCCCTTCCTCTTCCAGAGCCTCTTTGCCAACCAATCTTTCTGATTCTGCTAGTCTCGCTGTCGGAATTATCATCCTTCTTCTTCTTTCTGTTTCCATGCAGGCTCCGCTTCTGGATACCTAGCTCTCCCAATCAATTCAATACCACTATCCGACTGACTACCATCCGTCCGTCTCGTGCCGAGAAGTTGTGTATCTTTCTTTGGAAAGCAAAGTATTCATCTATCTCACGCCCACGTTTTCTTCCGTCCTCCTCACAGACCACATCACCCCCTTCGATGCCAAGCTTTTGCTATATTACCCTTCCTACAATAGTTGCTATATTGGCAACCTTCTTATATTGCAACCACGGAAAGTAAGGTTCATGTAGAACAGCTGTACGATTCATACGGTTTTATACGACCCGTGCGATTGAAAAGGTTGAACATGGCGTCACCCGCGTCTTGAAACCACACAAGCTCAATCCATCCATCTCCACACGGGACTGTAATGTCTCACTCTGGAACAAGAAAGCACATGGACCAGAGTTCGTGTCACCCATGCACTTTTTTGTGTATCCGATTGCGAAAGAGTGAAGCAAGGGGGCGGAAGTGGGGATGCGTGATTGATGTAGATGCAGTAATCGAGTCATTTGTTTCTCTTGTGTAGAGTTAGGGCAGGTGCTGTGTTTGCCCTGGACCTTCCCTTCTTGATCAACTTGGACATAGTCATTCATTTGAACGCTTCACTATTTGAAAGTCGATGATTGCAATTGAACATTCCAGTCCCTCATCGAGCCCCGTCCTAGTGGTATGATATTTGTCATCATGCTATGCTGACTCTTCTCGGAGATGCGCTGCTCCATTTGTCGACCGTCTTGCATGTCATGTCATCAATCCTCCATGAGCCCTGGGCATCACCATTCAGTCGGGTTCCTTGATGAAGGCATCCTAGTAAATCTTGGTCCGGCAGTCACAACCTAATCACACTGCATATGAATGTAGACATCTCCTGATAGGGGCTGTTCCTCCAAACAACATCTTGTTCAGATGATTAAATATATCCTTTTTGAGAGGGAAGATCTACTGACACCATGCCCTCTGACCTCTAATCCTCCGTCTTTAGTTTTGGCTCTCTAGGGCCAATTCATCTCAGGGCTGCTCTCCCAAGGCATGCTCCCCTGAGCGTCAAAGTCGAAGGGGTCAGATGAATCTGTGCCCCCTTGGCTACCTGTGCCCTTCTTCGAATCCGTATCGTCGAGTTGCAGAGCACTGAACAGACCCTTCATGTCGCGCAAATCGGATTGCACATTATCCTGCGGCACTCTGGCGCGATAATCGATGAATTCGCGAACGGCTTGAAGGATGGGGAAGTAACCTTCGTCATTGGGAAGCCACCAACGCATGACATCGACGCCCCAGACGCCAGTCATACGCTGTCGTAGAGCGGCAGGGTAAATGTAACTATAACACGTCTTGTGTCAGCAAAAGCGAACACGTGTAACACATCTCTGAAACTCGCTCAAGAACTTACCCGCATTGCTCGATTAGAGCGTACTTGTTGCGGCACCACATTGTGTGTCGCTGGTCCTTTGGCATGCATGCGGCAGCCATTCCCAAACTTGCCTGCGCGCCTAGAATCATGGCTGTCGAGTCCTCGCCGCAGTACTGTAGCGCCTCGAACATTTTGCACACCTTGAATGCCGTGGCCACTACTTCTTCTCCACCCACTGTGGGATCAAACTGTGCAACTTGTGACTTGAAAAGGAGGTGGATGGCCCAAAAGTCGATGAGGATGAAGTTCCAGGTGAATAGTTCTCCGGCCAACAGGAATTCGGGGTCTGTAGAGTTGACCACATCGTCCCAGTCTCCCTTTGGTGCGTTGGGAAACTCCTTCACATACGTTCGTGTGTCTTTGAAGGCGTTTTCGAGGTCGTGAGCATAGCCTTCTAGCTGCGCATTCAGTTTACCCATCTCGGTAATGAGCTCCATGCTCGGTCCTTCCTTTTTGCCTCTCGCGAACAACAAAGAAATGTCTGTTGCCAATAGCCTTGATCGTGCAAACTTCTCTTCAAACACGGATCCTAAGTCACGAGGCTTGTCTCTCGCCTGTCGAACATAAAATTCCATGCAAGCCACATGCCAATCGCGAGACAGTACCATTCCGTAGCCGTGCATGAATCCTGCAAAGAGGTCGAACCGGATGTACCAAGAGATGATCTTACGGTGTGTTTCGCTTTGCATGATTGTTTGTGGTGTGAAGAGTTCGGTCAGAATCTCGTAAGCAGCCCGTTGGTGGCCCATGAGGTTTACCCAGTCTCCCAGGAACTCCTCGAATGTGGCAAGCTGCAGGATGGTGAGTAACGTAGCTACAGTATGCCGCGGACTCCTTTCCAACGATTGACGTAGCAATGAGACCGATTTGTTGTAGTAGCCAAGGAAGCTTTGGAGCTTGCCATCTGGTTTCATCAAGGTGTGATGGTAAGCAGAGAAGGCTGTAATGGCGTAGAGGAGAGGCTCATATCCCAGAGCAATCTCCAAGAAGGTCGTCTTCAGGAAGTCTCCACTGTCGTACTTCATGGCATAGTGTTGGTGCGTCAACTTTTCCCTATGATAGGTAATATAGAACTTGACATCTTTCGGCAGATGAGCCCACTTGCTGTTCGGCGGTTGCTTGGACTTGAGAGACTTTCTCGAGCTTTGGCGGGGTATCTGTGGCCGTGTGGTGGGACGAGCCGATGTGATTGAACTGTCTGTGGTTGCAGGACTTTTGATTAAGGGGCTTTGATCCCTCGAGTTGGAAGACGCATCGGAGAGTTTGCGGTCGTCTTTGGAGCATAGGCTAGATGTGGCTTCTTCGTTTTCCTCGTCGTCTGGAATAGAGGGGAGCTTGTCGGCCTCGGTGACGTCGTACTCGTCGCCGGATGAGTTTGAGGCTTCGCCAGCGGAGCCCTTGTTCTTATAGTTTTTCGAAGGCTTTGATGATGCGCCCGTGGTAGCTTCAGGGTAGTGGCACTCGCGTTTGCCCTTGCGACATCCTGTTCCTTGGTTAGTACAACGAATGTCGTGCCGTAGTAAAGGTTCAGCTACTCACGTTCACAGGTGGGGTGAGCTTCGTCACACTACACAGCCAGATGTCAGATGGACTACTTCAATCATGTCTGTGTTGGTCGGCCTTACCTTGACCCTGCGCTGCCTGCAAGTAAAACAACCGCTTCTGGTTCTTCGATGTTTGACGTGATCAGCACCCGTGACGGATCGTCTCTTTCCACCGCGCGATCCCCCTTGTTGCGATATGGACCCACGGCTAGGATCTTCGATGTCTGAATAGCTGTTAAGGTTCTCCTGTGAGATGGTCGGTAATTGGTATAGCCTTGGGACATAACCATCCGGCATCATGACTCCTTCTGGCATCATCCCTTCCGGCGGGGCAATGGGTTGTCCATTGGGGTAGTATCCAGCTCCCATGGGGTTCATAGGATAGTAGTGGTTGTCCATGTTTCAGGCAGTTTCGAGATGGTTTGAAGTTGTGGATGACGAACTCAAACTTCGAGCATGGAAAGTACTTTTTTTCCTGAGAATACCAAGGGACTGGGACTCGAGGTCTGTAAATATCCTACTGCAAGGGAATTCGGAGGAACCAGTGTCCGGGGATGGATATGGAACGGGCCCTATCAAGCCCTGTTGGATAACGTGATGGATTAAATTGTTGATGGGTCTCCTGAATGAGAGGATAGCACAGTGGATCCAAAGAGCTTCAGATCTAGAATAAGTGGTTCGGCCTGTTTTACGCCCGTAGGTTTTGCGTGGGCCAAGGCGGAAGTATGTCCAGGAGCAAAGTAGGCCAGACTATACTTGTTGCAGAGTAAACAAATCGGCGAAGGTAAGAGCTGCTGAGTCCCGGCTGAGATGGACCGACCACCGATATTAATTGATGCGGGGATGGGAATTCCAGCACCCTGGCCAAGAAATGGTCTCAGCGTACGGAAAAGATCAGAGCTAACAAATGAATGGTAAAAGCTGAGCGGTATCAAGAGCCGAGAAGCAGTGTCTCTTTTAATTGAGTATCCGTGGTCGCAAGTGAGGAGAGTCTTTTGGAGAAAAAAGCCAGGCCGGGACCAACGATGTTTGAGAGCCAATCCTGGTCCAGGTTTTTGTTTGGGAGAAAAAAAGATATCGTGGTCCTTGACGCACTGCACGGCAGGGATGCTCTGATGATCGTGGTCTGTACTTATGGTGACGGATACTGGCCACAGAACCCGGGTGATGATCTGCAGAATAGATGAGGAAAGGTGCTGTGAGTCGGCGTCACACAGTGGTTGGGGCTGTCGCGCACGATGGGAAGGAAGAGAGGATGTATGTTCGGCGCGCAGAGTGAGACCGGCAAGGGAACGCTTGATGCAAGCCTCCCTCCTCCTTCTTGTGCGAGGGGAAAAGGCACGATTTAGCGCAAGCTGTATGCAGGAAAGCCCCGTTTCAGATGTCAACTGTTTTTGAGCTCCTGGTCTATCAAAGAACGGCAAAGAAAGAGCTTCCAGAGCATCATGGCCAAACGGCTTGATCGACTTGATGGCGCACCTTATTGAAGCTTTGACGTGGAGCCGGGGGAGATTTCTTGATGAACGACTACCGCCTCTCAAGGCAACTTCCGATGTCTGGCTTGTGGTGGAGAAGAACCTACCGCGCCGGTTTAGCTTTTTGCGACAGGAGCACGGCGGCCCCGGTCGGTGTGTCGCTGCACCTGCAACTGCAACACGCCCCGCCCGCTCAGGAGCAAGCAATCTAGTAGCCTTCTTACCATGCGTGGATCAAGGGCAGCGATTCGCAATGCTTGCAGCTACAATAGGCCGCTCTCCTGAGCGGTGGGCACGTCTCGGACCGGACACGCCGATTGCTGCTTAGCAACTTGCCAACTAAAGGCCTGCCTGTCATCGGATGATTATTTACCATTTACGGCTGATTGGGGTCCGCCTGAATCGTGTCGCCTTTTCTAACCACAATCTCGCTGGAAGAACGACAGCCAGCTCGTTTCTCCAGAGAGTTCCGGCCTCGGTCGGGCATGTGAAAGCAATCTAACACACGATACCGACATCCGACTGATGCTACAGCACAAGACATGTACTCGACAATTACGTGAATACGGTTCAGTTCCTGGACAGCAAAATGCTCCGTGCCAAACAAACGGCTTTTAGACGTGAGCGTTAAGCTTGCACATGTCTCATATCTATCCACCGTCGCAGTCGGTGCCATCATCATCATCGGAGGCATATCTATGCGAATCCGAGTCTCCGTACTGCGTACACACTCTAATCATGGCAAGGTGGTCTCCGAGTTTTGAGTCGGCGTTACTTCCCAATGCTTCCAATGTGAGGTGACGTGATAGTCGAATCAAGGACTTGAGCCGTCGTAGTCCGGGAGAAGCGCCGCCTTCTTGGAATACCCGGCGAGACCACTCACATCCTTTCAAGATCAAAGTAACCAATCGTCGTCGATGGAGATCCTCAGCCACAGCGAATTGTTGCTTTTCACCCACCCATGGTTTGCTGTATATCATCCTTTAGAAGCTCGTTGATACGGACGGCAGTTGGATGTGCTTCATTTCCCTGATGTGGCAGGTGGCTTTAGCATTAAGGTGCACGCGCTCCCGCCAAAAGTAGTGGGTCGTACACGTGCAGAGACAAGACAGGGCATCAAACCTTTTTTCTAAAACAAAGCCGCATCAGAGATCTTGGGAGTCGCTTTTCTGATTCGAGAAAGGTGCCTGTTTCCCTAGATCTACCAGGGCATGACATGTCTCCGCGACTGGCGCGTGTTGTCAAGGAATAGCTCGGTGTCCAGTCCTTCACCGTTGTTGACGGGCCGGCTGTTGCTTGTGTGCATGCAGTCACAGTACCCACAGCAAATAGCGCTGCATCTAGAGATCTTAGGGAGACGAATTGCATGGAGGATTCGTTTTCCCTTGCAGGATTCTGTTGTTTGCAATTTTTTGATTGGTCTGGATGCATGAATTTTTCCGTTGAGATTTGTGGTTTCGTCGCACCAGTCAAGGCAAGAATTGAACGACTTGAACTTTCTGATGGACATCAAGGAGGCTCGGCGACGATCCAGGAGACATCATTGATGGGAATATTATGCGATTGCGCAAAGATGCCCAAGGTGCTGAAGATCCCGCATGAAAGCCACGTTTCCAACTGGCCCATGTTCTTTAGCCGCTGCTGTTAGAACGCCTCTTACAAGTGTCGATCAGTAAGGATCATCAACCATGACATGGATGATGGAGAGTACCATAGATTTCTAGTCTCAGGCACTTTGAGGATAATCTCACAGCCTAGGGTGCTAGCAGACGCATCGTTGTCAATCATGATTTACTCTCAGCTGCTCAGCCCGTGTGATTGTCCGCAAGTATACTTTGAGTGGTTCAGAAGGATGTGTGCCTTGCGCGTCGGCGTGCGCGTTTCGAGCAAATGCATCTAGAGAATGTCTTAGATCAGTGATGCGCGCGGCCGATGTCAAGGAATAACCTTGTGACATGGTCACCGCATGATTTTGGACGAACATCACCTCTCGCGATTTTGCGTTTCATGCTCGCATCTTTGTGATACAGAAGTGTCGCACACACTACGAGATACTGTAATAGATATATATGTCCGGAGATGGGCACTGTTACAGACCAGTGGATATCCATTTATCTGTGTGATGGCTGGTGCAGGGGGAGTCAGTGGCTGCGATTCTGTTAGAAAAGAGAGCCTCTATCAAATGTTTGAGGATACGCAAGTACTGCCTGCACAATTTCTTAGTATTATGCAGTGACCCTACCTTGGCCAGGTATGTCACGGCTCATTCGCGATCCTAAGCAAATTGTTGTAAGGATGCCATGTGAATATGCCAAATCGAGACGCAATCCCAAGCATCATATCGGAGCTTGGTAGCACCTGGAAGGGACGAAGATGATCGGGAGAGATGACATAGAACAGAAGAGATAGACCTCCTTCGGTTCTGACTGCATTTTTTGCTAACTAGCTAATCACCACTGCCTCCTAAGCACACCATGCTCCAGGACTGATCCAGGGCTGGCAAGGCTATAACCCGAAAGAAGAATGAAATGTAGCGATCGTGCGGCTAGTGATGAGAGAAAAGAAAGCGCCAACCTGGAAGAAAATATGCAACGCTCAAAACGCCAATGGATATGCATGGTGGACATTAGAGAAGGAAATTCGTGTACGGTTCGTGGAGGGTGATGGGAATAGCAGTGAAATGATATGTGGCGGTCGGAAACATAAACAAGAAGAGTTGACGGTCGTCTTGGATGTCGCATGGTGCAACATTGATGTCGAGTCGAGACTGATCAGAATACGGCAGGAGTGTCGAGGGTGGGACTTTCCGTAGAAGAGGGGGCAGTAGCTGTATCATCCGTAGCAGGCTTTTCCTTTTCATCGACACCTTGACCTCTGCAAAGAGGGCAGGAATTTCGACCTTTAGTGAGCCACTGTGGTGAGCGAGTTAGTGATATACCACTGGGTAGTGGTTGGCTTGTAGAAACATACCTGATCTATGCACTCCTTGTGGAACAGATGATTGCATTTGACAAGACGTCTAGCCTCTTCGTCGTGTTCAAAATCGCATAGACATACGAGGCAACGCTGTTCAGAGGTCAAAGAGATGCTCTCCTCTCCTTCAGTTGCAACAGCAAGAAGAGTAGTGCCAGAGCTTTGTATCCTGAAGATACCTGGAGCATCTGCAACATCTTGCTCACTTGCTACAGGCGGCTTGGCAGGACCCAACAAGGCCGACAACAACATCATGTCCTCATAGGTAGGCGAGTCGGTATAAAGACTCGGGGTAGTAATGATTGGGTGGTTTTCCGGATAACTGCCGCCAAGGACGTAGATGATCCAACTGCGGGTATTCTCGCCAGCTGCATTGTCAGGCTCAACAAAGCCATTGCGGCGTGATGAATATCCACGATGGCCGTAGTCTGACTCGCTAAGTCTGCGCGGACGATGTGGGCGAGGGCGCAGTGGGGCATCCTCGGCAGTAGTTTCGAGAGTTGTCGTTGTGGTGGTAGTACGAATGATGCTCTCACGGCGGTCAGAATAGTTTGAGTTTGAGCGGCTGGACGGAGGACGTTCGGGCATTCGAGTGGCAGAGTTAGCGGAACTGACTCGAGACAGTGTGGGACTCAAGGGTGGGCGAGCAGTGGCTATAGATCGGGAGCGGGTACGATCAGGGGTAGATGAATGGCGCTGGGCATCATATGCAGCAGGGAAACTGGAGAGGCCACCCATAGAAGCCCGTCGTCGATGACTGAAGCGGTGCGTAGGTGTCGGATCCAGAATGTGGTCAATACTATCACTCTCACCATTGAAGGGCGATCTGGGCAAAGCTGACAAGGCATCAAGGAAGGGCGGCATGGCGGCATCTTGAGCCCCGTTACCATTCGTCTGGTTCACTGATCGAATGCCCACAATGATTACAGGAACCATACGACCATCGGGACCAGCCTGGGTTGATGTGGAAGCATTAGCGTCCGTTGAAGCATCCCTGCCTGTTCCCGAGCCGAAGCGAAACATTCGAAAGAAGTTGAGCGGGGCGTTGGCCGACGTCTGTCCGCCTTGCCCGCCCTGTCTGAGGGCCGATGCCAGTCTCCCGCTTTCCAATGATTGAAGGAAGTTGCTAAAAGTGCCATCGCCACTCACGCTGTGAGCCTCTGCAATGGCCTCCTGATCACCGTCAAGCAGAGTGGCAGCCGTTGTCGCAGCGGCTACCGACAGGATGCGAGAAATCAGGGCTGTATTGTCTTCTCCCCCTCTTAGCTGCCCGTCTCCTTCTGTTCGAGGCCTTGTGCCGCTCAACAAAGACGGCTCTTGTGCTGCAGCAGGAGTCCAAGCTTGTAGTGGCTCCGATTCTGGTGCAGCTCGAGGTTCAGGTGAGTCGGCAGGAGATAGTCTTGGGGTCAAGAGAGGAGTTCTTGTCGGTCTGTCAGATCGCAGCGCGGAAAGACGTTCAGAAAGAGAAGTTGGAAGGCGGAAACTCGAACGGGACGATGGAGTGTGCGGCGCGGGATCCGAGGTAGCAAGATCCAAGTTGAGCTCAAAGTTGTCAAAGTTGAGTTCAACATGCGGGTATGCGTATCCAAAGTCGTCTGTCCGTGAGCGAGAGAGTTGCGTGGGGCGTGAGAAAGGGGAATGTCGAGTATTGAAATTGTGAAGCGATGTGCGAGCACGCTGTAGGCGTGAAGGACGCTGCGGACCAGAATTTACATGCTCTGTGTCATCGGTAACAGGGGTGGACGAGCGGAGCATCTGTGATAGTCTATGAATGGAGGACGAACGAGCGGCACGTGGGCGTGGCCTCGGTGATGGTCGGCGTGACGATCTGTCATGGTCAAGATCGGTGTGGTTATCCGGAGCCAATACCGAGGAAGAAGGGAGTGAGCGGCGCCAGAAAGACTCGCGGCGAGATTGGTGGCCAGAGGTAGGCCGAGTGGGCGGCGGTGAGGTCGTCGCTGAGGACGCGGCCTGACCCATGGCGGGATGTGGAAGCGGAGAAAGGATAGATCAGTAGAGAGGAGCAGTCGTACGCCGAGTGGATGATACAGGGGGCTGGAGCAATAGAGACAGCGCGATGCGAGGCGAGAGGAAGTCGAAGTCGCCGAGCTGGACGAGGGAGTGCTGCGTCGACGACAGGCGCGCAAGTCCAGGCTGACGGACAACGCTGTACACCGAAACGCCCACCTCCGCTGAGAGATGAGATGTGCTGCCAAGCCCGGATGACTCGCGCCGCCGCCCGCTGAACCTAATCTACCTGTTGTCGACATATCGACTCGTTTCAATTCCTCCTGCGCCTATCAACAGATACATGCACCTCCCGTTTGTATCCGTCTGCTTTTGCTTGTCTTGTCTGCATTCCATCCCAGTAGCCAACGCACATATCGACTCGAATACCCTGCATCCAAGGGGCCGTACTTTGCCAAACAGACCAACACCAGCAGCAGCTTCCCGCTCACTTGCAGATCTCTTTCAAGAAAAACCGCCGCTAAGATTCAGCCCTGCCCCGACACTGCTCACTGCCCTGATCGTTGGTCAATTCTTTTCTTTCTGCTACAAGTTGCTCTAGCCCATCCCAACTAAGGTGCTGTAAAACACGGGATACCCTATGTTCGTCTCAGCCTGAGACACGTCACACTGTACAAACAGTGACACTCCGTACCTTCTCTCCTCCACCTCCTGCACAACTCCCCCACAATGCCGCCAACAGCCCACCACTTCACCCCGGTTTATCCTCTGCATGAACCTCAGCACTCTTTTCGCAGCAAACAGTATGCTCCTCCTAGAAAGCGAAAGAGACAACAAGGGAACGACGATGACAGCGATGATTCCGATACAAATGTCGAGCCGCTCCAGCCGGTGCAATCTCACGACATCAATGATCCGTACCGTGTTGCCGGATGGCCCGAAAACATACCTTTGCCTGGATCCTCGTTTCCTCATTCCCCTGCTGTCAAACCAGAAGGTCGCCAACTATCGTCTGACAATCTCCAAAAGGAACTCGCTGGCCTCAAACCTCCCTTGTACGTCCCGCCTCCTGGCGAACGGGATACTACCCCATCGCTACGCCGTCATCATCTGAGTGTACTCACCACAATATTACACACAAGCCTTCTAAAGCATGATTTTGTGCGTGCAGGCAGAGCTTGGGGTATGATCTTGCGCACCGATATCATGGGCCGACCACTGGATGTACGCACACATGGTCGATGGGGTGTTGGTGCTGAGATTTTGATGCGAAAATTCTCGCCTGAGAATATCATTGATGAGCAGCTCTACAACAGAACAATCATTAGTGATGAAGGATTTGAGGCGGCAAAAGATTACTATGAACGCTTAATTTTACAATTCCCGTATCAGAAGACGAACCCGAACGCCATATCATCACTTACATTCTATCCTGCAATGTTTGGCCTTTGCATCTACGAAATCCAACAAAAGTGCAGACTGGCTTACGAGCGTACTCGAAAAGACTCTCCGGAGGTGGAACATTCTGACTCGGAACTCGGTCTAAACGGCAATCCAGAAGAAGAGACGTCTGCCATCAAACGTTCAGAGTTGGCTTCTGCTGCAAGCCTCGCAGCTCGCGTGGATGAATTGATGCTGTCTCCGCCCTTCGACACATACCCATCACTATTACAACTGAGGGTCTCTATAGCTCTGTGGTTAGCGGACCTGTACAGAACTACAGCCGATTCGGACGATGATGATGACGAAAACAAGGAGCGTGCCTCAATGGAGCGGGCGAAGGCTAGAAGGTGTTTAGATAGGTTAAAGGCTGCAGGTGTTACTGCACCGCAAATGCTTATGGATATCTCGGATTGATAATCTAGCTATTTCATGGCTTCAACACATGATTTTCTTTGTATTTTTTGATACCCTCTGTACAAGTAATGAATAACACATCCACACAAATTTCGTCCGTGCTCAAAACACATCAGCCAATTTTGCAGTCGACTTGACGTCTAGCACTCAGTCATTGAATGATTGCTCGTTATTGTAATCTTGCAAGATTCATAGTTTTCGATTCTTTCGACCCTGAAATTTCACAACAATTGAAGTCTCCAGAATGCAGGCAAGGCGCGCTCTTTACAGGGTCGCCACTACCTCTAGAGATGCAGTCTACAAATCCAACTTCAACTCCGTAACATTACGGAGGCCAATTGTCCGGGACAGGTCATCTCTCGCACTTTCTGGCTCTCAAATCGCATTCTTCCAAGGTCGTGGATATGCATCTACTTCTGGTCCAGATGATTTTTTGAATCAGCACAACTCTGCTGTCAACAATCTCTCCGCCCGTGTTGCGGAGTTTCACTCCAACAAACAAAAGTTTCGCATTTCTCATGGATCGACCAACAGCACTCGTCAGACGTCAAAGGGCCCTCATGTGCTCGACGTGAGTGCATTGAATAAGGTTCTGAGGGTCGACGTCGACAGGAAGATTGCCTATGTCGAACCCAATGTGCCAATGGACAGACTCGTTGAAGCCACACTTCCTTACGGCCTTGTTCCTCCCGTCGTGATGGAATTTCCTGGAATTACAGCTGGAGGTGGTTATGCAGGTACTGCAGGCGAAAGCTCAAGTTTCAAGCACGGCTTCTTCAACCACACCATAGAGTCCATCGAAATGATTCTCGCAACAGGTGAAGTCGTCAAGTGCTCACCAACCGAGAGATCTGATTTGTTCTACGGAGCAGCTGGTGCGGTCGGTAGCTTCGGTGTCACTACCCTGATCGAACTTCGTCTCGAGCCTGCGAAGAAGTATGTTGAGACCACATACCACCCTGTCACCGGCATGCAAGACGCAATCGAGACCCTTGAAAAAGCGACATCGGACCATGGCCTTGACTACGTCGATGGCATCATGTTCTCAAAGACTCAAGGAGCAGTCGTAACTGGACGCATGACTGACACACCATCGTCAGAATTGCCTGTGCAGACTTTCAGCTCAGCATGGGACCCATGGTTCTACCAACACGTTCAAAGCCAAATCTCCAAATCAGGAACCGAGCCCGTCGTAGAAGCAGTCCCTCTTCCAGAATACCTTTTCCGCTACGATCGAGGCGGCTTCTGGGTCGGAGACATGGCATTCAAGTACTTCAACTTCCCCTACAATAAGTTCACCCGTTGGTTCCTGGACGACTTCACCCACACACGCATGATGTACACAGCTCTTCACGCCTCGGGTGAATCCAAGCGCTGCATCATCCAGGATTTAGCTCTACCTTACTCGACAGCCGAGAAGTTCGTGGATTACACATCCTCCGAGTTGGATATTTTCCCTCTGTGGCTGTGTCCTCTCAAGAGAACTGAACAACCTACCATGCACCCCTACACCAGAGAAGACAAGGAATTGATGCTCAACATCGGCGTCTGGGGCTTCGGTCCTAACAATCGCGCCGAGTTTGTCAAGGCCAACAGAGGACTGGAAGCCAAGTTGCGCGAACTCGGCGGTATGAAGTGGTTGTATGCTCAGACCTACTACACTGAAAATGAGTTCTGGGAGCAGTTCGACCGTAAGTGGTACGACGAGCTGAGAGAAAAGTATGGTGCTACGAACCTGCCTAGCGTCTATGACAAGGTCAAGGCACCGCCGGAGAAGGCGGCTGCGCCCGAGAAGTTCCTGGACAAGTGGCCTTGGGCTGGCTTCTTTGGTATCTACAAGGCCATCCAGTCAAAGACATACTTGCAGGCCAGAAGTGCGGCTTGGAGAAAGTGGATTGAATGATCGTTTGCGCAAGATCCTAAGCGGGTCGGGTCGCGTCTTAAATCATGTATGAATATATGTTGTAAGAATACATAGATAGACATTAGATATGGGAGAATACATAGTTTTCTTGTAGATGATAGTGGCTTTCCAATCTGAAAATTTAGACTTCCTGCTTCTCTTCCATGCCATGTGGACTTCCATTGGAAGAAGAAGGTGTCTGCTCGTCGGAGCTTCTCTGGTGCTCGGCAAGATGTTGATGCCACTCGCTTTGCTCGTATGAGAATGTGTTCTCGCCACCTTTTCCGTACCAAAGTGGCTCCTTGTTCGCGACCCTCACTACACTCAACCATGGACTTGAGGTCTGGGATGCTTGATGGAACAAGACATCTACTTCCTCCAGGCAGCGACATCCAGTCTCGGGCTAGCAATTGGTCAGTATTTGCCTAGGTAAGAGAAAGTCGTGATCTTGACTTACATAGAATAGATAGATGACTGGGACGATAGCAGCGTTTATAACAGCAAAGATGATGTATGTCCTGTACCCAATATGATGGAAAGCAATAGGAGCGATGAGCACAACAATAAAGTTACTCAACCAGTTTCCGGCAGTAGACAAGGCGTTGGTAGGTCCACGAATAGCTAGAGGCGTCAACTCGACAGCCCACAACCAGGACATTCCTTGCCAGCCAATGGCGAAGAAGGTATTATAGACAAAGATAAACACGACCATGACGATGTGCGTCGAGCTGTTGTCCACATAGCTCATAACCGTGAGAATGATGAGTGAGATAGACATGCCGACAGCACCGAACATGGACAGGGCTCGTCTACCCCAGAAGCGATCGATGCCAATTACCGTAACGAACGAAGCCAGGAACAATTCTGTGGCACTGCAGCCTGCGAGTAATCTTGCTACCCATGGTGTATATCCTGTTTGTGTGTTGAACATCAATGCCAGGTATTGAGTAAAGATGTTGATACCAGTCCACTGCTGCATGACTTGAAGCATGAAAGCAAGAATAGTACGGTGCAGGAACCTGTACTCGTTCATCGAGAAGGCAGAAGAGAAGCCTCCGCGCGCCATCTCCAGAATGGCATCCTTGATCTGGAGAAACTCTTGACGGACTTCTTCATCCTCAGGAGTTGTGTCCGAGAGTGCTGACAAAACGGTAAGCGCCCCTTCCTCGCGACCAGTGAGAATGAGCCAACGAGGGGACTCCGGAAGGAAGAGAATCATGATGAAGGCCACCATTGCCGGCACGATCTGGAAGGCGGTAGCCACTCTCCATGAAGCCGAGCTGGGAGCAAGCCATGCGAAAGCAAAGGTGATCCAATAGGCCAGGGCAACGCCGAATGCGATACAAGCTCCAGATGATACCATGAGCATGGTGCCACGACGATGGGCACGAGTAGATTCTGCTTGCCACGCGGGTACGGCAGCAGTGTTGAATCCATTTCCGAAACCAGCAATGAACCTTCCAGCCACCAGTTGACCGTAGGAGAAGGATGATGCCTGAACGACCTTGCCAATTGCCATAAGTACCAAGCCGAGCATGATCATCTGTCGACGGCCAAGATAGTCACCAAGGAAGACAGCGATGATGGCACTTGCAAAGCACTAGTGTCTGGTCAGTATACATGAATCAGGTAGGGAGGTGTGGTAATTCGTACCCCAATGTTCCAGGTCGCGTTCGTCACTCCTTGAATAACAGCAACATGACTACTGGTGGGGCTTCCAGAAGTGTCAATCTCTGGAAACCGCTCTCTGAAGCTCGAAACTGTGAGGAGGCCTCCAAAATCACTCTGACCATATCCGAAGGCGACAAAGCAGAGTCCGGCTGCCAAAGCAATTGCTGTTCGTAGACGCGATCCTCTCAAGCCCAGGTATGAAGCCATGATTGATGTCGGATGGGTTCGAGATGGATGATCAAAACTTCGCCAACCTCTTCCAACAAAAGCAAGAGCGACGGGCGGGAGAAATACATCAGGTCGGCCCCCAACCCCGGCAAGCCTTCACGTCATGAACTGCTCAAGACATCGGTTCACACACAGTTTAAAATGGTTCACAGAAATTGTAACAGGGGTGTTCGGGTGATGATGAATCGTGCAACAATTTGATCTCATCGGTGACCAGCGTGCGGCTGTCGATCAAAGTGGAGCCAACCAGATCTGAACTTTGAATCGGGTTGCCGCCGGCACATGTCAACTGCAACGAACGCTCCTGGCTCTTGAGGCTCAAAATTGTTATCAAGCTGTCAGCAGTACTGTACCTTCTCGAGTCGGTCTCTTTGTCTTCAGGATTTTCTTGATGTCTGTTGCTCAATTGCCAAAATCCGATCCCTTGCGTTTACTTTCTCCGGACTTGCTTGCACTAACAAATGGCTCATGCACAATGACGATCGCGCTTGCCCTTTCCTTTGACCCTAGCTAGGCGCATGCCGAGAACGCATGCTGCGTGCTGATAACCAGGCCACTCCAGCATCTTTCAAGTCATCAACACGCAACCAAAAGGTATCACAACTTTGTACCTCGTATATCTCTCACATTGCAACATCCCACGCCTGCTGCATTCCCCTCGCCATGATTCCGCTCTGCAAGGGCGAGCTGTCGGCACGTCAACAAAGGCAGCATGGCTTCCTTCGGTCTCCGCCGAGCGCTTACCCTCACACATTCCACGTGAATCTGTGTGTAGGGCAGCTTGTCTACACCCAGAACGTCCATCACAGTATGGTCGGGCCGTCTGGGCCGCACTTCGAACACCAGCCATGTGTTACACAAGATCCTTCGGGGTCGAGGACTTTCTAGCTTCCTTGTTAAACATGAGAGAAGCCACGTGCCAATGCCTCGAGCACTCCAGTAATCTCTCCACACACACTTACAGTACAGTTGTTTTCCTGCAGCCGCATTCTCCCATCCGGGTTCTTTCATTGTCTTACATTCTTGATCAAATCACCTCGAGTCGGAGTAAAAACTCAAACTGCACCTACCCAGCGAATGGTAGTTGATGCTGCTCGCACTTCCAGTATCAATGTCAATGCGATTCCAAGTCTGGATCAGCTCAGTACCATCCCTTGCTTCGGTCAGTGGTAAATTGTGTGAAGATAGCTCATGCAGGCTCCAACGCACGAGGACTGTTTCAGCACACATCATCTCACGCAGGATTCAACCAACGCTGCGTGGGGTCTTGCATTTTTGTATGTGTGGCCTTGTAGGGTCAAGGCCGTTATGGTCATGCATTTCCCCAAGGGAGAGTCCTATAACCGGTGGGGTAGTCCTCAAGGGATAATGACCTGTCACATTTTTTCCAAAATGCTCTGTGGAAATTTTCATCTTTCTAGGGTGCAATGAGTTCGTCCTTTGTGGACCCTACTACGGTGCGATCCAATCTCTGTCGTCGGTCTTTGTCTGCAACCAATCAACAGACATCATTTGCCGACGATTCTCTGTGCTGTGGAAATCATGAAGCTCGCCATCAACAACCCCTCCAACAAGTCTCTCAGCCAATGCTGGCTAATGTACATGGCCGATATTGGCCCGTCCATGACACTCAACCCAAACGTCAGCTGGCTCCCTTCCAAGAGACTCCAGAGAGCATGTGTACTAACGAGGCATCAGCGTGGATGTCATGGTCAAACAATACCTGGTACTCTCAAGCATCTCCCGGTGCCCACGGAGACGAGCACTCCATCTCGACCTGGGGCAACGTCGTACCCCAAGCATATATGAGTCCTCCTTTAAGCGACGGCGAATACATACAAGGCAATCAGCCAGTTATCGACAACTGGCTTTTGCAGCGCTCTTATCACGGAGCACAAGATACGACGGGCCATCATATTCCATGGGATTATCAACCAGTTCAACCTCACTACAACCACCTCCACCAACCAGAATATGACTCGCATTCTCAGAGCAGGCCTTCATACGACAGCTGCGTAGACGTCAAATACCCTGATACTAGTGACGGCCGATCTGAGAATATGTCGGCTAGCACTGGACACTACGCTTTCCCTTCCCCTAACGAATCTCACATACACGAAACCTATTATACAGAGAGGCAGGACGCTGGTGTGTGGGGCTGGCCACAATCGATGCCTGATAATGTCCACACTCCGTTGCACTCGAATCTGGCCATTCAAGACCTTGGTAACACACCCGAACATGGCAGGGTTTCCTTCTTTTCCGAGCCAAGCCCGTCGATGGCCAAACCTGGTGCTCAGACTTCTCCAAGCGCATTCTCCGATGATACGACGCCGACAGACCTTATCCCCAACCCTCCGACTGAATTGATAGATCCACCATCGGAGGACATGGCCCCCAGCGACAAGACCATGATCCCACAAAGACGTAACCTCAAGGACCCGAATCACCTATACATGCCACGTTGGATCAGAGGAGATGGCAAACAACGTGAAGGCTGGTGCGGGGCATGCCGTCCTGGAAAATGGTTGAGCCTAAAGCGCAGTACCTACTGGTGTATGAAAATATCTCCTTGATCTGGTGATAGACAGCTGACAAGACCACCAGATCATAAGAACTTCTGCCACGGTATTACAGTCATGGGCACTCCATTTCCGCGGCCAACTCGAACCCGTGCATTAGCCGATGACAAGGGATACGAAGGGTTTTGCGGAACGTGCAACAAGTGGATTGTCCTGAATGGAGGAAAGAAGAGCCATACTTCTTGGTTCAGACACGCTTACAAGGTATGTCTGCAGCCATGTCCTCGGATGGCTTCGATCTGATATAGGAACAGTGTGACCCATCTGCAGTCGCCAGAGTATCTCCATCCAGGAGTTTTGCATAGGCATCAGTACAACATGCACGCCATCCTCACTCCGACTCAATCTGACTCCTCACGGCATCTACTTATCATCTAATCATTCACGACATCACACTCCCAAGACCTCCAGGTGGCTCTTTGTAATTTTTTTCGAGCTGTTTGATTTTCCATTGTTTTTACATCATGTCTTCGATTCTCATGTCACTTTGATAGGTCTGTTTTTCTTTTTCTTGTTTCCGGCCATCTCTCACGACCTGATGGAAAGAGCATTCTTGAAGGCGTTCTTGTCTCTTCGGTTTTTTTTTATAGCGTCGCGATGCGAGCATGCATTTTGCCTTTGCCATCTCTTCATTCTGATTCTATCTCGGCCTTTCCATCAAATGGTACTCCTTCCTAACACAAACGCATTCATTCCGCACCTTAGTCATCGTGACAGACCACTATCACCATTGCTCTAATCCGGCATCCTTTCGCCAGGTACTGCCATCATATTCAAAGAATGGTCACAGGCATGTATGGTGTCCATCGGCCGATATATCGCCACCTTGTGTGCCTCACCGCTCAAAAGACCAAGCCCTTTGACAGTACATCAGTAGAAGCGGTGAAGTCGCGAGGCTGAGTACACACATCACAGACACACACAACACCCTTCCTTCTTCAAAATCACGATCTGGCCGTTGTCTAGAAGAAACTGCAATCCAGACATGTCTCAACTTTTTAGGCTTTTATTCAAGAATGGTGATTAGAGTTTTACAAGTCCCGGTAGCTGCATGTGCATAATGTACTGCCGGCTTTCCCAAATAAGGCGTGGGGGGAAAGAGAAATAGGTATGAGGTTGTTCAGAGCAGAGTATACAGTTCAGGTCAAGAGGAATTAAGCCTCTAGACTCTCTGCTCTCATCGGCGATCCTCAGCAGCGCTCCTGTCAACAGGAGTGGCGCCCAACATCCATCCGATACCAGATGCCAAACCGCCGGTCACGGTACTTGCAATCATGTCTCGCCTGCGCACTCTACCACTCTCATCCATACCTTCATGCAAACCCTCACCGGTTGCCATCCTGTCGACCTGCGCCTGTGATGGCTGCTGATGCTGCTGTGGTTGCGATGCAGCCCCAGCGGCACCACGCAAGGGGAATGCATTCCTGCTAAAAGCCTTTGCCGCTCCACGGGCGACATCGAACAATCCCATCGGCGCCTCTTCATCAGCACCCCGTCTAGCTTCCGCATTCGACCTTCCAACCTCTCGCCTAGGCTGTCCGAATACCATGCCTTCGGTCGAAACGTCCGAAAAGCCTCCAGGGACGGAGATGCGTTTGTCAGCACGATCGTCAAAGTCTTCTTCCGCTTCCGTCTCTGCAGCGAGGAGGGCGTTTGTTTCTTCCTCGCAGCGACGCCATATATTCAGGACTTCGGAGAGAGAGGAGGGCGGCGCGAGCAGGAGGGCTAGACTTAGCAATTCGGTGCGTTGATCTAGGCGGCGGAGGGTGGGTTGGGCGTTCGATTGTGGTCTGTAGCGGCCGGCGAGGAAAGCGGCGCGCCAAGATATGTCGTCTTCTTGCATCTCTGGGTGTTCGTCTGCTCCGGACACGGATGACGGAATCGTGTCTTGAGGTGCTAGCCTGTTGACTACGTACGAGTAGGCTGTCTCGAAATCACCGACTGTGAGTGCAGACTCGACACACATGTAAATGACTCTCTTCTCGGCAACTGAGAGCTTGGTCTTTCTGTCAATGTCTGTCTCCAGACTGCGGTCGATGAGATCGCCGTCGGCATTGCGAAGTGGTAGACCGGCAGCAATCAGATTGCGACCGATTCCTATGAGGTCATCAAGTTTTGTGTAGCTGTTTGCGTTTTGCTCGAGCAGTTTTGGAAGGAGCGATAGAGGATCCAAGCTAGCGCGGATGTTTACGGGCTGGAACGGAACACCGTGTTGCAGGGTCAGTGAGTAGAAGGACATCGAGTGCGTTGCTGCAATCAATGCCAGCGCCTTCTTGAACTCGGCGCTCTCGAGATAGTGACGTTGACAATGTATGATCCTGATCACGATTAGCTATTGTGTTGGTGGACCAACATTGCGAATAAACATACAAATCTTGAGCCTTCTTCATGTTGCCCCTTGTCTTGTTGCCATTGCTGGCATTGTCGTAGAGTTGCATTGCCTGGTCAAGGACGACCTTCTCGATTTGATCCGCATTGATTTTGCGAGAGTCTGACGTTGCAAAGTAAAGACGATCGACCAGCGAGTAACCTAGATCACGAAGACGTCAGTCCAGCTTCTCTTGCATTCGGTTGAGGCAGAGGTCGAAGAAGGAAAAAGGTAAAATTGGAATCTAGTCGTCAAAAATGTGCAGCATCCTCTCAACGTCCGAAGCGAGATCATCGTCCGACTCACATCCATTTGAGACCAGAACCTTGAGGAACTCGCGTTCGATGGTCGTCTTCTCGATATGACCAAAGATGCCAGCACCCTTAAGGCCTTCGTCTTCAAGCTCAATGTTCCAATTCCACAGCCAGATCAACTTGTCATAATCATGTTGCCATTGATGATCGTCACGTTTTCCTTTGGCAGCCAAGCCATGCACAATCTTGAGCAGAAGAGCAAGCTGTTCATCCTGGGTCGCAAAGAAACGCAACTTGGCAACGTTCAGGATTGAGATACTGTGACCTAGTCCGGCCAATTGGTATGCTGAGTAGACCATCATTTGTAAGAGCATGTATGTTTCGAGCTTGGGAGTTGCCAGAGGATGTTCGGGACGGAGGAGAACGTCAGGCTCTAGGTATATAGTGGAGTCGGTAGAGTGCAACAACTCAGCATGCTTGTCAACTTTGGGTAGTTGTTTGACACTGGTTGCAAGTTCGGGAGGAGGCTCAAAGTCGAGCAGCTGGGCCAGACGGACAAGAATTCCATGAGCGCCATCGATTGTCTCCGGAGTGTCGGCTTGAGCAGCATAGCACGAGGCAAAGGTAGCTTGTGCATACTGTCGCTCGAGCTTGGCCTGCGTGTCATCGTCAAGATAGGTCTGTGGATTGTGGAAGCCGCCGAGATCAACATCTCCAGGACCATCCCACTCCTCGATGAGGTTGGTGACTACGGCAAAGTCATCGACAGCATTGTGTACCATCCACTCAAAGACATACTCCCAATCATGGCCCGTCTTGTCTTCTTTTGATACGCCATCGAGTTTAATGAAGGCGGTACGTGGAGGCGATCGGACAGTGTCTTGGTCATGATGCTTGACATCGGGTTTGTCATCTTTCTTGTTGTATAGCCGACGTCTCTTGCGCTCTGTATGACCATACATCCATGGGCCAACCATGGCTCTTGTGTCCCTGGCAGCTATGCCTTCGGATTCTGTCGACGAAGTGATTTCATGATCGACGTGGGTCACATTTGATAGCAGCAGGTCGATGCCGTGCTGGCCGTCAAGCTTCTCGAAGCTAGGGAGAGTCGGCGGGTCTTTGGTGTCGGGGTAGTATTCGTAGCGGAAGCGGAGCAGAGGCAGCACGACTGCAACGTACCAGGTGCGTATGTACTCGTTGGTGTCAAGGAAGGGCTCGGCCAAGCGTGGGACCAGCGTCAAGAGACCGGTCTCGCTGTCGATGCGGTTTGCTCGGTGGATGACGAAGCGGGTCAACAGGTCGTTGGGAGCATGAGGAGGGAATGCCGGCGGACTGAGATCGGAGATGTGCAGCTTGTTGACGCGCCTTTGCGCCTGCTCGGGCGACAGAGAGGTTACGGGAGATGGGTCGACTTTGAGGGGCTCCTGTTGCTCCAGGTAGATGCGAGTGGCCACTTCGCGCACATAAGTCGTGTACAGAGACGGGTCGACCGTCTCGGGCAGGTAGCTTAACACGATGCGCAATACCAGCTCGGGCGACAGCACATCCAGTCGCAAAGGCGTAAATGCATACAGTGCCCGGATGTTGGCCTCGCTGGCATAGTGCACCGTCAGCAATATACACTGCGCCGACGATAGTTGATTCACTTCTGGACCCGCCATGTTCAATGATTTATTATGAAGCATTCCATTCAAGCATTAAGTCACGAAGCGGACAACTTGTCCGCTGAACGCACGCTGCGTCATTTCTGCCAACATGACTCGCGCTGAGTTTCATGATACCAATCATCCCAATTTCATTTCATCTCGTCTCGACTACTTTTCTACATAGGCTAGCGATTTCTGTTCCTGCTTCCACATTTCACCTTTTAGTTGCCTGGAGGAGGAGGGGGAGGGGGGTTCTCCGAAGGCGGAGGTGGAGGAGGAGGTGCATCACCAGCAGGAGGAGGAGGCGGGCTGCCTGCTGCGCCATAAGCCTGTTGCTGCCATGGTGCCATGCCCGGTGCAGCTGCCTGTCCGTAGCCCTGCTCGTAGCCCTGCTCGTAGCCTGGCGCTCCGCTGT
>JGI24891J29808_1000123_pt1 | contig 97942 bp, 75 predicted proteins | sample FreactcultuFSWF8_FD_29808 | JGI IMG/M metagenome (IMG submission 29808)
CCGCGACCTCCTCGGATCTAGACTGACACGGCGTTGAGTAACAACGAATGACTGCGCACGTGTTAAGACCTCGGGTGTGATACCACTACACCACCACGGCTATTTGCTTGTTGGAAAGGGACTGAATCTTTTCAATTATAAAGGTTGCTCAAGGCGCGTGGGTTTGGATGGAGATGATGAGTAAGAGAGGAGCTTGGATGAGTGAGTTGTTTGTTAGCTGCAAGTCACGAGCTTCTCCGGCAGGTGCCAGGCAGAAGTTTCGTTTTTGTCGAGCGACGTACGCAGTCCAAAGTGTCTGCGTCGAGGAAGAGAACTCTCAAGGACGAAAACCTGAACATGAGGCGTAGTTGAAAAAGTGTTGGCAAACAGCAATTTCAAACCACACAGCCAACGCCCAAGACGATTTGCAATGAGATCCAGTCCAGGCAGGTTGATATTTGTCGAGCAACGAGGCAACAAGACAAGTTTCATGAGTTTTGGAACGTCCTTCTGTCTTTCAAGCCCGCGCGTAAGGACGACCTGACATATCGCAGCGTAGAGGGACTATGGCGAGGCGATAAGCTTTTGCATTCAAGTCACGGGCGGTGCTCTTGGTTGTAATCGTCTGCTCTCCAGTCACGATCGATATGCCGATATGTTTCTTGCTGTACTCAGAATGGTCCTGGTCCTGGTCCGTAGTCGACAATATCCTGATCGCGATGTGTATCTTGGTCACAGCCTTTGTAGCTCGGTCGTCCGTTGGATGCTGCTCTGTGGTAGTGAACATGTTGCCGAGATCTGACGATGCACGCAACACACTGGACGGATGCTGTACCGACCAAGGGCCTACACTCGGCCATCACGCGCTGGGCTACTGTGAGGTGACATATCTGTCTTCTCGATTCCCCATTAAGTTCGCGTTGGCCGTCGTCAAATCCAATAGATAAGGAGTGGCACGTCTACGTCTTTGGCGCAACCTACCTTGATGATGTTCGGCCGGATTCTCCATGATTATTCAACAGAACATCGTCTTTGGACATCACACGCTCAGATTGATGGCTGGGATTTCGTTGGTTGTCTAGCCATGGTATTGCTGGAAACCGTTTGGGCGGATCGCAACTCCAGCCCGTGATCATCGGCGCTTGAACGTTGCCGGCACCGGCAAGAGGCTCCGCGAAGCTCTTTATCGTAGTGGGGAAGCGATTTGTTTTCTTTTTTCTGCATGTCCAGAAAGTCACGATCAATGACAAGGAGGCGTTTCATAGAGTCCAAGCCAAATCAGAGAGTCGAAATGGGAGCATTTCCCATATTGAAGCAGGCCGCGAGATTGTGCTAAATGGAATACGGAGCGTCGTATCGAAAGGGGCCCTGGGAAAGTGGCAGACTGGCAGAACCCCACTCCGCGTTTAACAATCCTTCAAGCGCCGAGATGGTCCCAAAGGGCTGGCAGAGCGATTGCTGATGGGGAAACCGTTCGACAATCGAGGCTGGGACTGTGGTCATTCATCTGGCTCGACGCGTTCAGACACGAAGGAAGTTGAGGATTGAAGAAAGAGACTCGGGAGAGGGCACAACGTCTGCCCGCCATGCAGCATCGCTCGCGCTTGGCATGATGGCTGTGGATGATGTATTCGAGAGCTTACTCAGAGTTTCGGTCCTGTGCCACGCGTCCTGCACAACACAGTCAAGGCAGCCGTATTTGGCAAGAGGTATATAGGCAGGAGCGAGAGCAGAGGCAGGATTGCAAGTAGACAATCATTTGCGGAAACAACAGGACGACTCGTCAAGCACACGCAACGGGGCTCTGGCTGTTGATAACCGGAGGCTTAGACATTGACAATTCTGACCAATCGGGAAAGGCTGGCTAGCATCCTGCACAGGCCAAGGAATTGGACCTCACACACCGCCCGGTTGGACGACAAGTGTTCCAACTTTCCCCCTTCATCACCTCCATTAACCCCACCGCGCGTGTCCCATCTCCAGCAGCTCAAATTTACGCTGCAGCTCGCTCTCAATCCTCTTTTCTAACTCACATCCACTAACAACACCGCCGCAATGGAAGGTGAGTCTTGCTATCCTGCTGCACAAGTGCTGCTGTCGGCGCACCCCCTCACTTCCCAACACCTCCCGCTGCCCATCGCCACCCTCGCCGTCTTGCCTCTATCGAGCATCCGCTGACCACTTTGCGTGTCTACAGAGGAGGTCGCAGCTCTCGTCATCGACAATGGGTAAGAATCGTCGCCGTCCGCGCCTTCCGCCGTCGCCAGCTGGAGGACCACGTCATGCGCGTACACTCCGCCGTCGACGCGATCCTACATCTGCCTCCAGCTCAATGGCGCGAATACCGCAAGCTCCAGGAGAACAACAGCTGACACATTGGCCACAGTTCGGGTATGTGCAAGGCCGGTTTCGCCGGTGACGACGCACCCAGAGCCGTCTTCCGTAAGTCCCCCATTAGAGCTTCCAAAACTCGTCCCTTTTACACCATCTAACGCGCTGCAGCCTCAATTGTCGGAAGACCTCGCCACCATGGGTACGGTGCCCTGTTTCAAGCTATTTCTCGAACTCGAATTGACAATGACGCAGTATCATGATTGGTATGGGCCAGAAGGATTCATACGTTGGTGATGAGGCACAGTCCAAGCGTGGTATCCTCACCCTGAGATACCCCATTGAGCACGGTGTCGTTACCAACTGGGACGACATGGAGAAGATCTGGCACCACACCTTCTACAACGAGCTCCGTGTTGCCCCCGAGGAGCACCCCGTCCTGCTCACCGAGGCCCCCATCAACCCCAAGTCCAACCGTGAGAAGATGACCCAGATCGTCTTCGAGACCTTCAACGCCCCCGCCTTCTACGTCTCCATCCAGGCCGTCCTGTCGCTGTACGCTTCCGGTCGTACCACCGGTATCGTCCTCGACTCGGGTGACGGTGTCACTCACGTTGTCCCCATCTACGAAGGTTTCGCCCTTCCCCACGCCATCTCGCGTGTCGACATGGCTGGTCGTGACTTGACCGACTACCTCATGAAGATCCTTGCTGAGCGTGGTTACACTTTCTCCACCACCGCCGAGCGCGAAATCGTTCGTGACATCAAGGAGAAGCTCTGCTACGTCGCTCTCGACTTCGAGCAGGAGATCCAGACCGCCAGCCAGAGCTCTTCCCTCGAGAAGTCCTACGAGCTTCCCGACGGTCAGGTCATCACCATCGGTAACGAGCGTTTCCGTGCCCCCGAGGCTCTCTTCCAGCCCTCCGTTCTCGGTCTCGAATCTGGTGGTATCCACGTCACCACCTTCAACTCCATCATGAAGTGCGACGTCGACGTCAGAAAGGATCTGTACGGCAACATCGTCATGGTAAGTTTTGTATGACTTCAGCGAAACAGAGGCAAAAGCTAACAAAGGCCTAGTCTGGTGGCACCACCATGTACCCCGGTATCTCCGACCGTATGCAGAAGGAAATCACTGCTCTTGCTCCCTCATCCATGAAGGTCAAGATCATTGCTCCCCCAGAGCGCAAGTACTCCGTCTGGATCGGTGGTTCCATTCTCGCCTCCCTCTCCACCTTCCAGCAGATGTGGATCTCAAAGCAAGAGTACGACGAGAGCGGTCCCTCGATCGTCCACCGCAAGTGCTTCTAAGGTGTGTAAAAGATGGAATACAACAGTACTCAAGTCAACCACTGACTTTGGTCGACAGCGCACTCTTCAACTTCTTCGGCGCGCTTGGGTCGACGTGTATCGGCGCTTGTGCTTCCGTCTTCGGACGGTTACGTTTGTAGCACAGTGAAACGAAAACAGCAACCAGCAAAGGGTTTTGGGCATGATATGTGTCAAGAAAGCAGAACTAGCAGGGCATTTGCATGCAGATTGTAGTTTAGAAGTAGCTCATGTTTCTGCCCTTATTTCTTTTTTTGTTCATTTCTGCTCTCCACCTTCCTCTTGGTTCATACACTGGTGATCATATGAGCTTTTGTCATTTGAAGTAATCTTGATGTCCTTACGGCAGACAAAATGCAACAATTCGAAAGAACGAAACACATTGTTTGCACGAATTGAAGTTGTTGACTGTGACATGGCATATGCAAGATTCCTGCATGACGTCGGCGTGTAACACTTGAATGCATCTACCAGATGAAACACATTCATTCCTCTGTCCTATTCCATCCACCACGAAACACGATGCGATTCTCACAGTTGATACTCTGTACATTTTTCTTAGCCAACTCAGCGGCTAGCCGACAGCATGCAGCTCATCACTCTCTTCTCTTCAACCAAATGCCTATTCAAAGCTCAGAAGTACAAGATTCAAGCTCAAACGACCTTCCACTTTCGACGAGGGAGCATTGGATGAGAATAGCGAGTTCGGCAAACCATGCAATCTCACCTTGTCCATTTGCACCCTTTGGCACAGCTATCGTCAACCATACATTGTCTTTGTCAGATCCTACTCATCTTGGAGAACTGATATGTATGGGTGTGAATGACAATGGTCACTCTGGCAACCCTACCTTGCATGGAGAGATGGTGAGGATTGGGAATTGTACTTCCATTCTCACTGATCCTGAAGGGTTGTACAAGCTCTCTGCATCTGAGACAAAAGAAGCGTGGAGGAGCTTCTCTTTTTATACTACCGCTGAGGTGGGTATCCCGTAGTTGTGTCTAATGGAGCCTCTACTGATACGAGAACAGCCGTGCCCAATGTGTGCTGGTGCAATCGCCTGGGCGGGAATGAAAGAGGTTGTGTACGGAACAAGCATCGAAAAGTTGATTGACTTGGGATGGTCTCAGATTGAGATTGGCAGTCAAGAAGTGTTCGAAAGGGCTGGAAGACTGGGCAGGAAGACAGAGGTGATTGGAGATGTGCTTGGACACGAGATGGACAAATGGTTTGAGTGGCAGTTCATGAGAGGAGAGTGTCCTGAGGGTTGTGAGAGAAGAGAGGAAAAATGTCTGCCAAAAGGGCATAGTTGATTACGAAGATAAGAGTGTCTTGGTCAATCCAAGACGAGTGGTTGTGGTCCAGACGTAGAAGATGTTCGTGGAAGAGCGCCAAGGCCATGGTTGAGAATCGGGCACCCTGGCCCTTCCAAGCTTCAAGACCTGTCGACCTTCCATCTTCAAGCCAACTCTCACGAGAGATATCAATGGAGCGATGACCACAAGTGTAGCGGTCGATCCTAAACCGCCACGACAGCCAAAGTTCCCGACGCACAACTCTCCGCGAGTGTGGTTTCTGACCAGCGCCAATTCCCCTGTCGGCATCTCGTTAGCGCGCCATCTCTTGGACCATGGAGACTACATCGTAGCCGGCGTACCTCCGCTAGAGTTCGAGAAGAATGGCGAACAGTCGCAACATTTCCGCGAGTTCCTGGAAGAAGTCAAAGAGCAGGAGACGTGGTCGGGACGATTGAGGGTTGTCGGCGTGGATGTGCGCATCATGGGCCAGTGCCAGAGCGCTATCGCAGAGGCCGTACACAGCTTTGGGCGCATCGACATCCTGTTCTGCTGTACCTCGGAGACTCTGGTCGGCACCGTCGAGGAGCTGTCGCAGACGACGCGCACCCACTCGCTGATTCGCGACCAGTTCGAAACAAACTTCTTTGGCCCTGTCAATGTCATCAAGTCTATCCTGCCCACCTTTCGCACAAAGAGAAACGGCCACATCGTTATGCTGTCCAACCTGTCAGGTCACATGGGCACGCCAGGCATGTCGGTCTACTGCGCCAGTCAATGGGCCATCGAAGGCTATTGCGACAGCTTGGCTTACGAAGTCGCGCCTTTCAACATCAAGATGACCATCATACAACCCAATATGGAAATCGCTGTCCTGACCAACCGCATCACCGCTGCTCCTCCCATGTCCGCCTATGCCGCCGACCACAACCCTGCTCCACTGTTCCGCGACATCCTAGCCGGCATGCTCGACCGCCTCGAAGGCTCCGATGAACCAACAACTGGTGATCAGCTTCAGTCTGACACCATCAATACCATCTACGCTCCTTTGACGAAAGGTATGAAAGAGTCACTGGTCGCCGAAACTGTTCATGCTGTTGCTGCGATCGGAGGCCATGACAACCCGCCTGCCAGACACATTGTTGGTCTTGAGGGCACTGCTACAGTCAAGGAGAAGCTCAAGACTGTGAGCGAAGAGCTCGAGGATTTTGTTGCGAGCAGCGCTGCCGTCGACATTGTCAAGAATGAAGACCCAAATCTTCAGCACAACTTTCACACTTGAGTCGTGCCTCTGCTCCAGCAACGAATGTCGCTGCGAATCGAGCGTCAAAAAGGCATTATCCTCCAGAGAGGCGCTTCAAGTAAGAGTGCGATGGTTGCGTTCGTACAGCCAGAATTCGCTAGAAATGGTCGTGATACACTGGCAGCAGGGACCTGGAGTCTCATGATCGATCAGGAGCTGTCTACAATCAAGTCGCGTGCATTATAGAGGACTGTGCGCTACATTGAAAGTAGGCGCTCAACGCCCTGCGTCGAAGCCACAAGTGTCGGGTTTAGTGACTGCATATGGTAGAAGACCCATGGGGTAGTCCACATCTCGCGTCCTCGCCCTAGCCAAGGGACCTTGTAAGGCTATAAAAGGGCACGACCATTTTGGCGACTCGGAAAGTATCCACTGAGGGCGACTTTCCTTTGGCAATCCTCACTGGACGCGGTTCTGTTACCCAAAATCATTGTGCGTCTATACAGCTACAAGCGCAACAGCTACGGCGCGGAAGGAGTTGTTCACAAACAGACCCTATGTGACGAGTTGATGACTGCTCAACCATGGCCTCATGCTCCCGGACCGATCGGAGTAGCGAGGCATTACTCATCGAAACTCATAGTTTGCGGCTTGCTGAGAGGCACGATTGTTTCGCAGCTCAACGACCATCTACATGGAGGCATCGCTTTGACAGTTTGACAGCCAATACGGCACGGGCTCATCGAAATACTAGACGGATGTCGTGCCGACAGTCCCTTCTCCGGTTGGGGATGCCTGGTTGGGGCCATCTGCCTGGGGGGGATCCCGATCAGCGGCAAGGCCGCAGGTAGATTCGGCCTGACTCGGCGGCTTGGCCATCTTTTTGCAAACCGCTTCCCCGCATTTCAACTGCATGTCATCCTTCGAAGCCCTGGTCCAAGGGCTCGCATGTTTCGTTTCACCATTCCTACTTGAACATCCGGGTGCTACTGCACTTGGAGCTTGTTATTTACCGCAGATCCCTCATGCTCAGATCTTGTTTTTGGCGTCCAGTCCGATCAAAATCTCGTGCAAAATAGCACTTACTGCTTACCGACACATCCGACCCACGGAACACCGTTTCACTACGCCATCTCCCGCAGTCGATCATGTGTATGGCTACACCAGCTGAAAATGACTCGGGAGAATCTGCCTCTGGAAGCACTCAGAAATCACTCAAGCGAGCCTGCGATTGCTGCAGAAAACGCAAAGTACGATGCGATGGAGAGAGCCCTTGTGGACCCTGCCGGAAGGCCACCATTCGATGCGCCTACCTCCAAGCGCCAAAGAAGAAGGGGCCGAAAGGTCTCAGAAGTGCCAGAGTGCTGCATGCGCTGAGAAAGATCGATCAATCTGCAACCCTCACGCCCCATGGCCCTTTGAGTCCGGCTGCACTGCATGATGGCTTCAACCAATGGTATGGGAGCTCCTCGTCGTCGCCAATCAATATGCCTACGAGCAGTTCCATCGATGGACAAATGTCGACAAGCACACCTGCCGAACCACTCACGACAGGGTACGGTTATTACGGGCCCCCAGAACCTCAAAGTCTGGCGATAGCGCCTCAGACAGAGTCCAGAGTGCTCCCGATCAACCCAAATATGAGCCATCTCTGGCCAACACCACCTCCTCGTCCACAACACTACTATGCAACTCCTGCAGAACCACAACCTGCCGTTCCACGGATACCCAACCAGCGGTTCTTGCCATACGTTCAGCTTTTCTTCGAGCATCTCTACTTCATCATGCCTGTAGTTGACGAGCAAACATACCTGGACCCTTACCTGTATAGCTCAGGGAACTACATGGCGCCAGAAACATACGCCTTCCTCTGCGCTTTGTGCGCGGCGACAGTCGTGCAGCTGGACGCGGCAACACCTGTGCCTGAGATGGAACCCCTACCTGGAAAGCCTGCATCAGCATCTGAGATGTTCATTGAAGAATGCCTGAAGGTTAGACGAGAGTTTGACTACATCGGCAATCCCACCACTGTCACGGTCATGACTAGCTTCTTCGTCTTTGCCTACTATGGTAACAAGGAGAATAGCGAGAAGGCATGGCACTACTTACAAGAGTCAATCTCATTCGCGGAAAACCTGGATATGGATGACGAAGTTTCCATGCTAAAGCTCGACCCTGTCGAAGCACAATGGAGGCGGCGGTTGTATTGGTTACTCTTCATCACAGAAAGGTAAGTTTCTGTGCTTCTTTTCGCACACGGTCAATTTAGGTCGCTAACACTCAACTCACAGAGCATACTCGATACAACGCCGTAAGAATTGTCGATTACATCCTACCATCCAACTACCCCTAGCCTTCGACCATGAAGATCCCCGCCTCCTTCACGGCTTCGTCAACCTTGCCCACCTCTTCTCCGCCATCGACGACAACTTTGTCAGCATATGGAAGGGCAGCGCGCGCCGGAAAGCTCTGTGCTCAGAACCTTGGCTAGCCGAAACCCAACGATCGCTCGATACTGTCGCCCACTCGCTTTCCGACATAACAGAAACCGCTCGGATAGATATCAGTGTGTCGAGGGAGTGGCTACACGTCTTGGCCTGGCAGATGGGTGTGAGCAATGGATTGGTCTGCGACAAAGGGACAGCTGGTACCGGAAGACTGGACTACCCTATCGAACTCGCACGACGCACAGTCAACATCACCGAACGAGCGAATCCTCTGGCTCTAGACTCACATGGCATCGGCATGGAACAAAAGCTCTCAGATATCGCTGGGTGCCTCGCCGACGTATTACATGTATCCTCTGGCGACACGTCGGACACGATACTCGCCGGCCGCCAATATCTGCACTTGATGCTCAACAAACTTTCAATGATGAGGGGAAAAGAATCAAGGTATCTCAGACCTCTGGTTGCAAAAGCAGGAGACATTTTGGATAGTGGTGTACCTCGCAGTATGACATTACCCGCACCTGGTTTCCAAGGCAAGATGGAGGAACAAGAAAGTAATGGACGGATCGATGAAGGATTACAATGGGCGGCGGCGCCGCCACGATGAGATTGAACGGCCATCAAGCATAGCAAGGACATATCACAATGACGAACAGCATAGAACTTCATATACATTGACGACCCCAAATTAGACATATCTTCAAGCCATATGCCGTCCTTGTTCCTCCGCTTGTGTTTGTGTGATCATGATAGCATGCTCAAAGCCGTTCCGTATAGAAGTTATAACGGTATAGGCGCCGATGATATAGGAGACGATACCTAGTAATAGCGGTAAGGTCATTGAGCGATATAGGAAAGACGTAGGCGTGGTTGAAACTGGTTGTTGATTGTTTGGTTACTCGCTGGATATACTGCCAAAATGCACGAAGTTTTTCAAGAGCGATGCGTGGCCAAGGAGAGAGCAACCCCCCCTGATCAGGTTCAGAAACTCTCAGTGGACGTTGATGGGCTTTCGGAAAACATCTTGCATTGCGGCAGTATTCTATCTTTCTATTTTCTGATGCTGGGAGCCACGCTTACGGAAGATATCCTTGAGTTCATCGAGTAGCTTACCTATTGTGGATGTCAAAATCATACCTGAGGACGGACATGCAAATAATCATCAGACCTTTGTATATACAGTACACTTACTGTCACTCGCGCTTAAAGATGGCTGTAGTTAATGGAGAATACATGTTCTTTAGAAGATAGACGAATGTAGACAATGGTGTCAACTCAGATCATTGTAATGTTAGACGATCTATGGGTTCCTGTCTCCAGTGGTGATACACCCAGGACTCGAAAGGTTTCCATTCTTTTTGCTCTTCAGTAAATGTCGTCCTGGCATCCTTGTTTCTGGAGAAACGCAAGGGAAAGCAGAAAATGCGAAAAATCTGCCTGAGCGTAGACAAAGCGATTCTCCACGTCGTTGGCTGCTTCGTGACAACTCCCTTGCCACATGTTATGGCATCCTGCTGTCTCCGATCATCCTCTTGTAAATCCAGAGCTATTCTTTGTTTCATAGCAACCCGTTCGGCCAAGAGGTTCAAACAAGATGGAAGTCCGCTCGCGCTAGCAGACGCAAAAAGTCGCAGGCGTTCATATGGATCTTCTTTGGCGCTTGTGCTATTCTGTAAGGCCAAGGCCATTCTCTGAGGAGTGTATAGCGTCTTTGAGTGAGAAGCAGCCAGCAGCCATACCTCATCGTAGGTGTCAAAGGTGCTCTGGACGTTTACGCTCAGCATAGTCCACGTATCCAGACTTAGCTCCAGGTTGTGTTCGTATCGAGCACTCTCACTGGAACTGGCTGGGTATAACATGGTACGTGGATGGATGTTGAACGCAAACCTTGTGAAACAAATGTGACAGCATTGCAGATAACCTTGACTAAGTCTGCACCGCTGCTTCATGAACTCGACGTAAATGGTATCGCTCATATCAACAGGACACTGGCAGACTTTGAAGGAACGGCTTGCCAGACTTCCTATGGAGTGGATGCCAAGAGACTGGATATCATCCTCAGTGACCATCAGTCTCTGGCACACGTGCAAGACCAGGCGACCTCCAACGACTAAAAACTTGATCTCGAGCTTCCTCATCCACGTAGCACGGTCCGAGTATTTATGGAGTTCCCAATCCGAGTCGCTGTGTATCCTAGAGGTGGGAGTATGAGATTTCGAGCTTTCATGATAGTTTCGGACGAATTGTTGTATATGTTCGGAAGATAAGTGTACGTCCCAGTCATCATAGTGCAGCCACATCCCGGCTGAGGGATGTCTTGAGCATGGTGTCCAAGATGGACAACTCTCGCGATTCATCGTCACGGGAACCTCGCGCTGGGGGTGCAGCTTCTGACATAAGTCACAGAGCGATAGTCCCGGTAGGTCCTTCTGCAAAAGCTTGAGGAGAAGTAAAATTCCATGATTTTTTACGTCTGGTCTCAGAATGGCTAGAGATTTGATCGGAAGGCGACTTGGGTCCTCTTCTGGACGTGAGAGGCCGCGAGCCCAAACCCTGTGAATTACCGCATTGGTGTAAAAGTCTTTACAGGTCAGGGAAAGACTCGCGACACTGTGCGCTGGAAGATGGTCGCTTATCTCGAGAATTAGCTCCAGTGGAAGTTCGCCGAGGATGTTCTGCTCCATTATGGTTGTGACTGTTCAAGATATGTTGGCGGTTCGCAAGTGTTGTGTTTGGTGGTTTGGAATTGTGGGTGATTTTGGTATTGCTTCAGGGTTTTCTTAAAATCAAGACACGCGATGAATTTCTGGTTGTGAGATAAGGAGATAGAAATAAAGGCAGATTTCGCGCTTTGGAAGTCGTAAAGGCTGCTCCAGCTTCCTCGCTTAGCGATGAGTAAGTATCAGGGCTTCTGCGCGCGTGTCTGTCTGATGACTCAAGATGTTGATTTCACAAACGGCTTCCATTCTTGTCATGTACGCGTGTATATATGAAGGTTGTTTAGCCAGTGATGAGCGGAAATTTGCCCTTCCCATCAGTCGACTTGTATGACCATGTCGTGTTGGCAAATTCATCCCTAGGCGTTATCGTTACGTTGAAAGGCTCTGCAGGGAACGGCATAGAAGCAGCGATGGCACCCTTCCAGAATTTTGGCATGGTCCATTTTCCGCTTGCTGGAGTAATATCATAGCGCAGAATCATCATGGCTGCCATACCAAGGATCTCTCCGCTTGCAAAGTGACGACCCGGGCACAAGCTAGGTGATGCGCCGAACGACATGAAGCTGGTAGGACGTTGCTTCAAGGTCTCTTTCTTGAAGCGTGTAGGGTCGAATTTCTGCGAGTCATCTCCCCAGATGTTAGGTTCATAGTTCATGTTCATTCCGGGCATCAGAAGAACGCGGCCCTTCTTCAACAAGAATTTTTCGTTCAGCACAACGTCGTCGGTAACGAAACGAGTGGGAGCGCTGTTCGAGTGTGTGCGAAGGACTTCCTGGAAGGTAGCCAAGAGGTTTGGACAGTTGTCTCTCATAGCGGCGAGATCGATGGTCATCTCTCCAGACTCGTTTTTCTTGAGCGCGTGCTCGCGTACTTCGTCACGAAGCTGAGACAACAGAGCAGGACGTGAGTATACATCGTAGAGCATCCAGAAGGAAGATGGCGTTGTGTTCGACACTACTCCAAGTACAGTTGCGGTCTCCATGCGGGCAATATCTTCGGTGGCTGCACCACTTTCGTGTTGAACTCTCCAACGTGCTTGGGCCAGTTCCGAGGCTTCATGCTGGCCACCCTCATTGTAGTATCTGACAAATGCGGATACGACCTTCTCGCGTCCAAGGTAGGCTTTGCGGGCTATGATGGACGGAAAAATGTTGAATACGAGCAGGCGTAGGTGTGAGTCGAAGTCCCAGAAAGCTGCCTCATTCTCGGGGTCCTTGATTGGGTTCTTCGGGCCCCAAACAGCGTCGGTACTGGCGATGGTAATTGCATGCTTAGCCCAGGCATAAAGGTCGAAGCTCTTGCCACTAAATGAGGCGAGCTCATCAACAGACTTGGAGAGGTTGTTGACCATGTTTCGGTTCGCTACATCTAAACCTGGACCTAGAAGTGCAGGGTGCATAGCTTTGACGATCTGTACAATTCATTCATCAATTTGAGCTCTCGAGAAAGTAAATGAAGAATAGAATAGATCATACCTTTCGATTCAAGTCGCCTCCACCATTCTCTTTGCCCGTGAGCAGTTTCAGACCTCTCTTCGAGACGTTGACCATACGCTCTGCCGCAGAGTCGAGGAAAGGATCAAAAGTTATGACTTTGGCATTTCGCTGGACCTGGGCAACAGCACTCGACTTGTTGACCAAGTATACTTTGGAGACAAGAAAATCAATTGTGACAATGGGCTCATCAGATCCCTCGCTGGTAAAGAGGTCAGCGGCGTGTATTTCGTGGGTGAATTCAGTTGACTTACCAGGCCTTGCCAAAGTAACGAAGTCCATGAATAGCAATTCCAATAATGTGTCCAATGAATGGAATTCTTGTGCGAAGAGCAGGAGGTTCTTGGACGCCTGCCTTTGGTCGTCTTGATTCGACGAAGATGTAGCTCAGAAAGGCAATTGCCAAGCCAATGATGAGATGCTTCAATTCCATCTTAAAATACTCGCAACAAACCCAATCACTGAACAGCAAATCGAGGGACGAAATACTTTGGGCTTTTCATGCCTTTGTATAGAACAGAAATATCTTTTCTCCTGAATAATTTGCTTTCTTCAATCGTGCCGTCAGGGTGCACTTAAGATTGAATTGAAACCATTAGCCAATCAGATGAGGGCGGCAGATGGTCATCGTTTCACCGGACACCGCGGTTTCCGCGGATTCTGCATTGCCCTCGCCAACGTCACACATCTTTGTTCCCAACAACATTTCAGCCCATATCGTTACACAAGACAACCATCTTCGGTTGGAGCCTGAAGGCTCAATGCAAAGGTTTGGACATCCATCGCTCTAAGAACGTTCACTTGCAGTAATTTGTGGTGTCGTGATGTTCTGTGCGATCGAATGCAAAGAAGAGGACAACCTGCGTAAAAGACCAAACCTACGAGAAGGCAACAAACATACGATCTACCACCGATAAAACCGCTCTCTATGAACTGCTACAGTAAATGGATGAGCTTCTGCTTTATTGCGAGCTTCTCCAGCCTCGTCAGGGACCATGAGGATTCCGTCATTAACAAAACGTGCATCGCATGAAATGATCATTGCATCAAAAAGGCACACACGAAACGTTCCCATCAGAGAAATCGTACGACCTTCGAGTATCCCTTGGACTCCGGATGCAGGCTGTTGATTGTTCCAAACATGTCTTCGCCAGCGACCTGTGTACCGTGGCCATCAGATAACACTACATTGTCGTACGATGACTTGTGAAAGGATATTGGAGCAGATGAAGCCGTAGGATCTATCAAAATTGGTTTAAATAACAGCATCTGCTGCCTCGACAATGATCACTGCAACAATATCAGCTCTCACTTCTTCAACATATCTTCGACACTTCGAAATCAACAATGGCCGTCACAGCAGTACCAACGAGCGAACAAGAGTTCACGAAGCTGATGCACGGAAAATCAGCAACTGAGCGCAACGCTTTCATCTCTATGCTGCGCAAAGATGGAGAAGCTCATCGCCTGATCACTGACGAGTATGTTCAACGCTGGACCGAGGACAGCGATGCAGCTCGGAAGTCCAGACAGGATTCATATATGTCCTTGGTCAACAAGTAAGGTATTCGTACGGAAGATCTCCTGGGACAAATGCTAATACATCGCAGCTACTACGATCTGGCAACTGATCTGTACTGCGAAGGATGGGGAGAGTCGTTCCATCTGTGCCGTTTTGCTCCAAAGGAGTCCTTGATACAGGCGTTGGCCCGCCATGAGCACTACCTTGCCCATATGATCAACATCAAAGAAAACCACACAGTACTCGATGTGGGTTGCGGTATCGGTGGACCTGCAAGAGAAATTGCCACATTCGCTGGCTGCAAAGTTGTTGGGGTAAATAACAACAGGTACCAGATTGAGAGAGCAACTGCACTCACAGCTAAGCGAGGTCTCTCGGAAAAGGTGTCTTTTGTTCAAGGCAATTTCATGGTGTGTCTTCCTTCTTGCCCTCTCGAATTTGACAACATACTTACTTAATTGCAGCATCTGAGCTTCCCAGACAACACCTTCGACGCTGTCTACGCCATCGAGGCCACCTGCCACGCGCCAGTCCTCGAAGGCGTTTACTCGCAAATGTACCGTGTCGCCAAACCAGGAGCAACAGTCGGAATATATGAATGGATCATGACGGACCGCTACGATGAGGCCAATCCGGAACATCGTAAAATTCGCCATGGCATCGAGAGAGGTAACGGCATCTCCAACATGGTCACCAGAAAAGAAGCAGAGCGGGCATTCAAGAATGCAGGCTTCGAACTACTGCATGACGAGGACCTGGCAGAGCGCAGCGACGCACGACCATGGTATGCACCCTTGAGCGGTAACATCAACTATGCAACTGGAGCTTGGGATGTATTGGGCGCAATTCGCACGACAAAGTTCGGGCGATTCGCAATGGAGACACTGCTTACGACACTCGAGACTGTCAGATTGGCACCTTCTGGTACGGCGGAAACGGCCAAAGAACTGTCGGCTGGCGCTGATGCTCTGGTCGCAGGCGGAAAGGCCGGTTTGTTTAGCCCAATGTATTTGATGGTTGGAAAGAAGCCTCTATAAGATATTATTATGGTCATCATACGTCTTAGGAGTTATTGCTTCTTCACGCTATACCACCCTGTGAGTCTTTGACTCGAATGAAAGTGTCGTGTTCCTGGTGTGTAATCGTTGTTTTCCGCATTGCAGAACATTTCCTATCCCTCATCTTGTAGGACCTGCTAGTTACGTCGATGTGGCGTCTGTCAATTCGTGTGCTAAAGCATACTTCGATCCTCCCGCTAGTGACACGCAGTGATCATCCAAGATGCGTACTTATGGCTATGAGTGTCTTATCAGTGAAAAGCGACCATTTGATCTCTCGTATCAGACACAGCTCGTGTTCCAAAAAGTACTGTGGATATTCCCAGCTGCGCGGGTGACAACATTTCGGCATGAGGACACCGGTGAGGAGTTCGTTGGAACGAAGGTTTTGGCTTTCTGCGCGCGATCTATACGAGGAACGAGGAGGTACGTACGCCGAGTGACATAACGACTTGGCAAGCCTCGGATAAATACTGCTCAGTCGTTTACGGAGAGAGAGCGACCACTTCATCAGGTGCGTTACTGCGACCAGCAGGTATGCGCCTCCCTGGTTGTGATTCTCCATGGATTCTCGCTCTTTGTGGTTGCTGTCGTGAAGTGATAGGTGTTAAGCGAGATGACATAGCCTCTCGGCATTTGCCCGCCGAGGAGGCTAATCCCGAAACAGTTTAGCATGTGCCTAAAGTTGACAATCAAACATTGTCAACACCTTGGAGATCGCCTCCCAAGGGCTCGGTGATTGTATGTCTTCAATGACCAGGCTCCCATTCTTGTACTTTATACATTGCTGTCGCTCTTGACCTCATTTCGATTCTGCTTAATACATGTCTGTTTAATCTTATCTTATAACAGGCTCTCGTTGCCACTAATATCCTCGCAAACAACGCCTACCCTTGTGGGCGATCGCCGTCATCATGGGTTTCTTCGCCCAAACATGGACTTTGACCAAGAAGAACCTCTTGATCGTACTAGGCAGACATTGGTTCTCCACGACCGTGAGAGCTTTCCTAGCACCCATTATATTCTTCTTCATTATCTCATACTGTAAAAATTTCTTCGTACCGCCATCGGACTTTGGTGTTGGATCTCCTTCAACCCTCAGGACATTCGAAGAAGCTCTCGGTGCTGGAACAGCCGGACGTACCACTATAGCTTTTGTTACCAATGGTCAGCCTGCTACCGAAGTTACCGACATCATTGACCAATTGTCGAATACTGTCCGGACGCAAGGAAAAACGGCTGTCACACTTTCTAGCGAGGTCGAACTTTTACAAACTTGTAGGAGCTCCGTAAGAGGAGTCTCCGGTTGTTTTGCTGCCATCAGCTTTCATGGATCCCCTAGCAATGGCGGTGTCTGGAACTACACAATCCGGACAGACGGAAATCTTGGTGAAAGAATCTTCGTCAATACTGGCAATAATGATGCCGAAATTTACGCTCTTCCCATACAACATGCAGTGGATGCCTTGATCGCTACCGGCAATGGCTCCTCTATCCCCCTACCTCAGCAATACCCCTATACGGATGCAACTCCCGAGGAACGAGACCGCAACATTACCCGCCTATACATGGGCACGCTTATCAGTATCCTCGGACTGGCTTACTTCATTGGCTTCGTTGGTATTTGCTACCAATTGACTGGTCTGATGGCTACTGAACGTGAGATTGGCATGTCTCAGCTCATCGAGGCTATGATGCCTAACAAGCGCAGGTGGCAACCACAGGCCGCTCGACTGCTCTCCAGTCATCTTGCATTTGACATTTTGTATTTCCCTGGTTGGGTTATATCAGCTGCGATTGTTACTAGACTCAATTACCCTTCTTCGGACACTGGAATTCTGATTGGCTACTTCATCTTGGCCGGACTGGCCCTAAGTTCATGGTCTATCGCTTTTGCTAGTCTCTTCAGAAAGGCTCAGCTTTCGGGTATCACTGTGACTATCGTCAGCATCGTTCTTGCCATCATCGTCCAGGTGCAGACACCCGATTCAACTGGCCCAATAGTCATCCTCGCTCTTCTATTCCCACCCATGAACTTCACCCTGTTCATCATCTACATGGCATACTGGCAGCGCGATAATTTGGCAGCTGTGCTATCAGAGGCACCGCCAGGGGCACCATGGAGAGTGTCTGGCACCGTATTCTTTGTGCTATGTGCCATTCAAATCGTCGTCTACCCTTTGGTTGGTGCGGTTATCGAAAGAGCTCTGTACGGCACTGCATCAAAGGCCAGAAATATGCATCACACTGCGGACAACGAGACTGCTCGTATCACCCACCTACAGAAGTCTTACCCTCCTAGCTGGCTATATCAGAAGCTCTGGTCGAGGTTTAGCAAAAACAAGCGGGAAACAGTTCATGCTGTCAACGACATTAACTTCACAATTCGTGCTGGAGAGATTCATGTTCTGCTAGGCGCTAATGGCTCAGGGAAGTCGACGACCATGGACATGTTGGCAGGGCTTCAGTCTCCAACAAGTGGAACCATTGATATCGACGGAACTGGTGGTGTCGGAATTTGCCCACAAAAAAACGTGTTGTGGGATGTTCTAACTTGCTCTGAGCACGTATATTACTTCCATCAGCTGAAAGCACAGGGGACCAAGGGCACTTCAGCCGACCATCGAGAGCTGCTGTCTAAATGTGACCTCGACCATAAGATTTCAGCTCGTTCGGAGACACTTTCTGGTGGACAAAAACGCAAACTTCAGTTGGCTATGATGCTTACAGGTGGCAGTAACCTCTGCTTGATTGATGAGGTCAGCTCTGGTATTGATCCTCTGTCACGTCGCAAAGTCTGGGACATTCTTCTAGCCGAAAGAGGGCACAGAGCCATGCTTTTCACGACACATTTCCTTGATGAAGGAGATTTGCTTTCGGACCATATCACAATCCTATCGAAGGGCACCCTAGCCGCAACAGGTACAGCCGTCGCCTTGAAACATGAACTTGGTGGTGGATACCGTGTCAAGATCTATACTGAGTATCAGTTTGACGAACCCAAAGAATGGTCTTCCATACCTCGTCGGAACCATGCAGATCATGTCGTTTACAACCTGAACGACTCCAGCGCTGCCGCCACGTTCGTCACCCGTCTGGAACAACTCGGTGTCACGGATTACCGAGTCAGCGGACCCAGTATCGAGGATGTCTTCCTCAAGCTGTCGGCAGAATTCAACAACGACCATACTCTCCACGACGATGCTACCCCATTGACCAATGTGACTTCTCTCCAATCAGAGAAGGGCCTTGAACTAGCCAAGGGAAGGAGAATCTCGCTCGGCGCGCAGACATGGGTGCTGTTCCGTAAGCGTCTGACGATTCTGCGTCGCAACTATCTGCCTTACCTCGCCGCTGTTCTGATCCCGATCATCGCCGGAGGCCTTGTCACTCTGTTCTTGCAGGGCTTCAGTGAACTTTCATGCTCACCAGAAGACTCTAGTTCGAGCGAGAACACTGTTTCCTTCGCCAGTCTCAACGATGTACTTGATTTCCCTGCCGGACCAGCCTCCCAGGTCCCCAACGCGTTGTTGAATGCTGTTTACCCTGGACTTGGTAACGCTATTGCGCCGGTAGCCAGCGCAGATGCTCTCAACGCATACGTTCGATCGAACTATAGCCGTGTCTTCCCAGGTGGCTACTTTATCGCCGAGGGAGGTGCCCCTCTCTTTGCTTGGAGGGGTAATTACGAGCTTACGTACGCTATCCTGACCCAAAATATTATGGATAGCAGCCTGCTTGGATCTCCGATCATCACAGCTTACCAGGCGTTCCAAAGACCGTGGGCTCCCTCGGCCGGAGACACCCTCCAGTTCATCCTCTACTTCGGCCTGGCCATGTCCGCCTATCCTGGATTCTTTGCCTTGTATCCGACCAGTGAGCGGGTTGCAAAGGTGAGAGCACTGCATTATTCGAACGGCATCAGAGCCCTCCCTCTCTGGCTTGCCTACACCATCTTCGATTTCATGTTCGTGCTGCTCGTTAGTGTGGTCGCCATTGTCATCTTTACGGGAGTCTCTAGTGCTCTTTACGCACCCGGTTACCTCTTCGTCGTCTTTTTCCTCTATGGTCTCTCAGCTCTGCTCTGCTCCTATGTGGTATCGTTGTTTGTCACGAGTCAATTGGCTTCCTTCGCCTTTGCCGCGGGTATGCAATGTTGTTTCTTCTTGATCTACTTTCTTGCGTACATGGCTATCATCACCTACGCACCTACGGAGTCGATTGATAGCTATGTCAACTACGCCCACTTCACGATCGGTCTTGTCACGCCATCAGGCAACCTTTTGCGGTCACTCCTGCTGACGTTCAATGAATTTTCGCTCCTCTGTCGCGGTAATGAGAGAGCTTCATACCCCGGGGATATAACTGTCTATGGTGGCCCCATACTGTACATGACGGTTCAGGCTTTGCTCCTATTGGCATTCCTGGTCTATTACGATAGTGGATATAGGTTTGCCTTCCTCGGCAGAAAAAGCCGCTCCCAGGATGCCGAAGAAAGCGAGTACCCTGATAAGGACGTCTATCACGAGGCACAGCGGGTCAATGACTGCAAGGACGAGCTGCGCGTCTCCCACATCAGCAAAACATACGGAACCAATCTTGCTGTGGATCGTGTGGCATTTGGCGTGCCCCGTGGTGAGATCTTTGCATTACTCGGCCCCAACGGCGCCGGAAAGTCGACAACGATATCAGTCATACGAGGAGACGTCCATCCAAGCGGTGGTGACGTCCTGCTTGAGAACGAGTCTATTGTCAAGCAGCGTGCTGCAGCGCGTTTGCACCAAGGTGTATGCCCGCAGTTTGACGCCATGGACGCAATGACAGCTTCTGAGCATTTGTACTTCTATGCCAGAGCTCGCGGTGTTACTGATATCGAACACAATGTCGAACAAGTCATGAACGCCGTTGGACTCAGTGCCTTCCGCAATCGTATGGCTTCCAAACTCTCTGGTGGTAACAAGCGCAAGCTCAGTCTTGGCATCGCTCTCATCGGAAATCCTTCAGTTCTTCTGGTCGACGAAGGCAGTTCGGGCATGGACGCTGGTGCAAAGCGCATCATGTGGAGGACTCTCGCCGCAGTCTCTTCTGGTCGCAGTTTAGTCTTGACTACTCACAGTTTGGAAGAAGCAGATGCACTTGGTGATCGCGTGGGCATCATGGCCAGACGTATGCTCGCAATCGGCACCAGCGACTCTCTGCGTCGCAAGCACGGCGATGCCTACTATGTTCATCTCGTCCACAAAGACGCACCACATACCTCTGATGCCAAACTTGCGGAGATTACAAGTTGGATCAAGCTCAACTTCCCCACTGCAAGTATCGAGGATCGTTCCTTTCATGGTCAGATCCGCTTTGAAGTGCCAAATCGACCAGGATCAAGCATGGACGACTCGAGTATTTCAGTTGATGACAAGAAGGGCGCTAAAGCTACTGTCGCCCCAACTGAACGTACTGGAATCAGCTCGCTGTTTGAGAAATTGGAGGCTAGTAAGGAGGAGCTTGGTATGGAGTTCTATGCTGTCAGTCAGGCGACACTTGATCAGGTGTTCCTCTCCATTGTCGGCAAGCACAATGTTCAGGAGGAGGACTACCAGAAGGCCAGGATGGCAACGGGAGCCTGGGGAAAGACGAAGGCATGGTTACAGAAGGTCGCCCATGATGCTTAGATACCCTTTTTGGAATTTATCCATCATCTAGATCGTATATACAGTTGCTATTGATCCTTAGTTTTGCATCTCACATTCCCGGTAGTATGTTTGCGGCTGTCGACATTCAAGGTGCTTTTTGCGCTAAGGCGGTTTTCAGTAAGAGCTGGTTAAGGAATTTCACATTCACGACATGTCATGGGTGCGGCTGCGGCTGCGGGCAAGTCGTGCGGGGTGACCCTGCTCAAATTCAGACCCGCTTTGACGTCACAATCCCTCGGGCGATAGTAAGGCGAAACGCGATTCGCAAGTTTTCGTCCACCTTCTCTGTTGGGAATTGCTGAAATACTTGTATCGCCACTCTGGCTTTTGTAAAAAGAACTTTGTCGTCGAGCCTACCAGGTAGACTTAATCGACTTTCGCAAAAGACCACATTGTTCCATCAACATTCCATCATGGCCGGAGACGAGCAAAAGAACATTGTGATTATTGGAGGTGGTATCATCGGCGCCACCTCTGCATACTTCCTCACACATCACCCCTCATACAACCCGGAAAAACACAAGGTCATCCTGCTGGAAGCGACGAAAATTGCTGGCGGCGCAAGTGGCAAAGCAGGTGGCCTGTTGGCTCTGTGGGCCTATCCGTCATCTATTGTGCCTCTTTCCTACAAGCTGCACAAGCAGTTGGCCGACAAATATGGCGGCGACGAACGCTGGGGTTACAGGCAGGTCCATTGCGGGTCAGTAGACTGCAAGGGTCGTCAACTCACCGCCAAGGATTCAGTCAAGGGCAAGGACAACGAGATGGACGGAAAGAACGACCGACCTGCAGACCGAGAGAAGAACAGCGTCAGTCTTGAAAAGAATCCGCCAAAGGTTTCCGCAAAATTGGCAGCCAGAGGTATACCAAAGGACCTGGACTGGGTTCACCCCGATTGCTTGAGAATGTACGACGAGATGGGCGATCCCAGCACGACCTCGCAAGTACATCCTTATCAGTTCACTACGTCTATGGCCGACTTAGCCGCCGAGAAGGGTGCAGATATTCGTGTTGGTGCTGCAGTCAAGAGCATCAACCGCACTAAGGATGGCAAGGGTGTTGAGAGTGTAACATACGAGGACAAGAACGACAACAATAAGGAGGTCACTATCTCCGCAACTGATGTCGTTATCTCTGCGGGCCCCTGGACAAGAACTGTCTATCCTGACGCCCCTATTTCAGCCACTCGAGCTCACAGCGTCACTATTCGTCCTACTCGCGAGATCAGCGCATACGCCCTATTCACCGAGATCAAACTACCAGCTGGCTTTAAGAAGTCCTCTCGCGAACAGCACGTCTCTCCAGAGATCTATACACGCCCAAAGAACGAGGTCTACGCATGTGGTGAAGGAGATCACATGGTGCCATTACCTAAGTCGTCCGACCTTGTCGAGGTAGATGAACAAAGATGCCAGGATGTAGTCGACTATGTCAGCTCAATTAGTGACGAGCTACGAGATGGAGAAGTTACTGCACGACAGGCGTGCTATCTTCCTAACGTTCAAGGTGGAAACGGGCCCCTGATTGGTCAAACTGGCGTTAAAGGACTGCTGATAGCCGCTGGTCACACTTGCTGGGGTATGTTACCGCTTTACCACTATGCTAGGTTTTACTGACAATGACTACAGGCATCCAGAACGGTCCAGGAACTGGCAAGCTCATCTCAGAGTTTGTCTTCGATGGCGCTGCTAAGTCGGCTAAGATCTCTAGTTTGGATCCTCGCATGGTTCTCTAGAGGAGAGCCGATACCAAGGATATCAAGCTCTTTGATAGGTCGTAGACTGCCTACTCCAAGCACAAATGGTGTGATCAATTTAGCCATGAAAACACATGGAAACATTGCGATTCAGCAGCTGGATAATGAGAGAACCAGAGAGCCTCACTCTCAGTTGACACTTCTCCATCTCCGTGAATCCTGTGCCTTTTCATTTTATTTTGAGCTAGCCACAGTGCCCATGATCAATCTTGGGACACATGTGCTGGAAGAGGAACCCTCGTTCTTGTCTTTGAGCAAGCGTTCGTCAAGCATCTCGTACCGCGTTCAAACGGTCAAGTACGGAAGAGTTGAATCTCGTCCTCTCAGATCAGCAAACCCCAGTTCGATTCCATCTTGACTCAGCAATCCAAGCACCTGCCAAATAAGCTTCATACCGCCAATCTGCACGTAGCGTGGAATGTCGAAGGAGAAAGGCAACAACTGCCGATTATTGCCGTCGTCAAGTCAGAAATTACTGACCTCACATTCATCTATTTCGCAATTCATATATGTGTAGCTTTGCCCTACACTATCCGCTTGATCCAGTCTGAAAGCGACCAAACCGAGCTTGATCGATTTAGCATGGCCAGGGACAGCCGAGGTTAATGGTTGGCGGTTCCAGATTGGTATCATGTTCGACTCGATGCGAATCTCTTGTCTTGAACCATTTGCATATTTGATAGAGACAGAATAACTCGTAGAGGTGCATGCATTTTTCAGGTTGAGGGTGACACGGGCGTCGGACGCGGAAAACTTCCGTCAAACGCGTCGAAACCTGTTTGCCAACATTTTACTCCATCTTCGTCCTCTTTATCACCAACAACGACCCTGGAAGACACCTGGATGGCCGTATGGCCTGCGACTCCCCGTTCAAACAGAAGCCGGATTGACATGGGTGGAGCTTAGGCTTCTGTCAGGGATGACCGGCCATCTACAAAACCCGCGTTGTCGTACTGCAGAGCAACCTGCGATATACAATACGCTCCTTGAGGCAACCACGCCCGATCGGCACCCTTTTAGTTGCACCCCTTTCGTCTAGTTCTAGTCATCCATCCATACCTACACTGTTTCTAGCTCTTGTGGCCGTGGTTTGAACTGCGCCAGACTGGCCAAACGTGTTCGACTCACATGGATGATCAACATTCAAGTATTTATTCCACTCTGATGCAGTCTGTTACTGGCAAGCGGCTCCATGTCTATCAGGAAAGGAGGACGTTCTCCCATGGGTGTAGGTAACAGGCTAAATTCTTACGCGAGCAGACATGCCACGCGAAGTCGCACAGATTGACAAGCGCACGGCAGCTCCTTCTAAAGGGTGTTTGTCGCTCTCTTCCTTCTTCGGCAGACCGTTCTTTCTGTCAAGGGACTACGGCCCGTGGCGACAGACACTGTTTTCTAGAGTCTGTGGGTTCACTTCACGCAGGGCCGTGCATCAGGAAACCCTGCGGAAATCATCTCCGAGCGAAGCCGGATGCCTGAATTCATCAATCTGCCCGCACGCCCGTATACCTGGACACTGGATCTCCTCCGGACTCACTATAGGTGATGATATTGTAATGTCACGACGTTCTGAAATTCTCAGCTGTTTGACAGCATAGGACATGGTTTGAATGGGCAGCCGTTGATGACAGCTCCGTGTTCGAACTCATCTCGAAACCTGCTTCTAGTGCCCGTGAAGCCCAGGTCACCACATGACTCAAGCAGTGAGACACACATCCAAGGTTCATAGCTGATCAAGGGCCGTAGTACCACCTTTCAATATCGAAGGCGAGTTATGGGCCCTTATTTTCACTCTTGCCCCAGAGATCAGCCAAAAGCAAGAGTACGGGCCAAAGGGTGGTTCCTCGTCCATGATGACCTAGCAGAAATACCCTCTCCATGTTCAAGTTCAAATTGCAAGCATACCCCCAGTGTAGCTTTCGTCCCCTTGACCGAGGGTGAACCTTTTTCTCGCGCTCTCCGGCAAGACATTCTTTCTCAGCATAAAACCAGGATCAGGACTAGAAATCGACATGGCAGACCCGAATATAGACTACTGGCAAGTGCCTGCAGCTATACCTCCAAATGGCACGACCTCCAACTTCGTCAATCCGCCAAGTGTAGGAAACAGGCAAACGATAACCAATATCATCACGCTGATTATCATGATCGTCGTTGTCCTGCTGCGACTCTATACTCGGATTTTCATCGTCAAGTCCGTTGGCTACGATGACTGTGCGTCAATACCAGCTGAGGTTTCTTCGGACCGGCACTAACAGTATTCAGGGGCCATGATCGTTTCTCTTCTTATCTGCATCACAGCTATAGCTCTCTACCAGGCACTGGTTCATCTTGGAATGGGACGACATCTCTACGACGTGCCTGTGGCACTCTTCTCGCCTCACTTTCTAAGGTTATACCTCATCGCCTCTGTCTTCTACAGCTCCTCCATGCTTTCTATCAAGGTCGCCATTATGTTGTTGTACCGTCGTCTTTTTCCGATTCAAAACTTCTACTGGCGTTGGTGGGCCGTCTTCCTGTTCGCTGTTGGATACTCTGTTGCTGGTATCCTTACTGAGATTTTCGACTGCACACCAGTCCACTTTCAATGGTAAGCTCTAGCCATTTATCAATGGGACCGTGGAAGCGTAGACTGGTCAATTTCCAGTGGATGCGTCTATGCGCATGACAACGTCTTGCCTTTCTACCCATATGTTCGACCAGGCCACATGACGCTGAGAGCCCGGTCCAGTTGGAGTTCCATCGTTTTTGTGCTCAGACTTTACGTTCCAGTCACTAACTTCCAACTAGGGACATTTTTGCTGAAGGAAAATGTATCAATCGTCCGGCCTTCTGTATGTACCCCTACTTCGGATGACGAATGAGAATACTGACAATCAGCCAGATATCGCCAACGCTGTGTGCAACTCTGTCAGCGACTTGTTGATCCTGGCACTCCCGATCCCAATTGTTTGGAACCTTGCTCTCACCCGCAGAAAGAAGATCACACTATCGCTTGTATTTGCTATGGGCTCCGCCGGTTGCATTGTCAGCATCATCCGTCTCAGAAGCATCATTGCCTACCTTCAACAAGGAGATGGTGATCTCACATACACGATTTGCGACTTCGTCGTTTGGTCAGCGATCGAAACAATGATGTCCATGGTCTGCACTTGCGTACCGACACTCCGCCCGCTCTTCGAAACGTACTTCCGTGGCATCTTCACTGGTAGCACACACGATTCGAAACCTACGGGCCAATACTTCCGAACCGATGAGCGACCAACAGATCATAGCCGCAAGGGCTCGAATCTTGATCCCTTCCGCACCGATATCGAGCTGCACAGACACAAGAACCAGGCACAAATTACAGCCAACAATGTGGATTCGGATACGGATAGTACAGACGAAATTCTAGCTCATCAGCCAACTACCATCGAGGATCATGTTGTAGATGAGAGGACTGTGGGTGGTATCGTTGTTTCGCATTCGTACCAGGTACGGACTTCGGCCGATCCATGAGGCTTTTTTAAGGTACCCTTTGTCCTTTTATATAGAGATATGATCACGCAGAGCTTGTTGTCATTAAGCACGTAATACATTCGTTTGGTTCTTCGAGCTCTGAGTCCTTTGTCCTCTATCTGAAATCACTCATGTAAAAGAACGACTGCAAGCCGCTCAGTCTGCTCCAGTGGGCGCGACTTCCTCAATATGCTCGACACTGAAGTCTGATTTTGCGTCATCGACAATCAAGGGCCCTTTCCCCTTGCCCCTATCCTTGCGGTAGTATTGTGTGAAATCATGACGAATACCAAAAGATGCCTGTGCGGATTCATCAGTACGTTTTGCACAAATGTAGATGCTGCTGTTTGCGTGTCTCACCATGTGCATCTGCCGAGCAAAGTCCTTGTCCTCGGCTGCCTTATTGCACAACACCAGGAAGTGGTCTTTCTCCTTCGCGACTTCCGGATCCTGATCGAAAACACGTTTGAAGTTCTCCGTCGAGATAGGATCAATGATCTCCTTGTATTTTTGTCGGCGCACTTCCGAGTATAGGTCCAGGATAGATTCGTCGGCTTGATGTGTCCATATGCCATACAAACAGTCGTACAAACAGCCAACATCCACAAAGCCGCCAGTAATTCCGAGACCGCCACTGCATCCCTGTGGTTAGCAAATTCATCAATGCATCATTAAGACAACTCACAAAGGATTGCAAAGATGCGCCGCATCCGCTGCCAACATAACCCTTCCGACTCTGAATTTTTCGGCTACTCTCTGATGCATTCGATATGGCGAAAAGTTCACCAACTCGTAATCGCCTGGCTTTGGGTTGCCTGGCAAGATGGTCTCAAACTTCTTCGGTTGTCGTTCTAGCAACTGTTCACGTGTCAAACCAGGCTCTTCACCATATGTCACCCGCCACAATCCTTTGTTATCGATGATAGCCGCCATGTAAAGATGTTCGGGATGAATGATAAAGTTCGCATCATGGTAGCCAAACTTCCGGAAGTCGTAGTAAGTCTGCACATTGTGAGTAAAGCTCTTGTCGCAGCATGCCTTCCACTTACGTTCGTCGCGACAATCTGCTTCTGGTTCCAGGTAAATCCAGGGAAGTCTTCACCAAACAGGCTCTTCCTGACAACACTATTTGCGCCGTCACACCCCACAACATAATCGGCTTCGATCGTCTTCTCGTTCTCGTCTGGCGTTTGGACTTTTATGGATACTTTCGAATCATCTTGCTCGACGTTCAATACACGATGCTCCCAGCTGACCTGGCCGCCCTCCTTTTCGAACTCTTCCAGCATCAGAGCATCCAATGTCTGCAGGGCTAAGCTGACTGTCCTCACGTCACCATACTCGGGATCGTTCGAGAGTGTTTCGCTGGTATCCATTCCGGCGATGTATGTTTGGTCCAACTTTCTCCAACACATTGTATTGAGTGTCATCCCTTGCGACTTGATCTTGTCCAAGATGCCTGCTCGTCGAAGGTCCGGAATTGCCGGAGGTCCATAATGTGCTGCGCGAGGTTGATCGTCCAGCGTGGGTGCAGCATCCAAAAGATGTACTTTTATGCCCGCTCGGATGAGCAGCAAGGACAAGAGCAGTCCTGAGGGCCCTGCTCCGACGACAATTACCTATACTTGTTATGAGCTTGCGATGTGAAGTACCGGTCCTTGCTGTCCTTACTTTTTCGAATGCTGGGTTCATCTTGGTCTCGGCGATTGTTCTTCTCAACACACACTTCTATCTCACACGAAGGTCGAGGAGTCTGTCGACTCTGCTCGGAGGTCCCAACAGCTTTCATATCAACACCTCCTTCAGACGTAGCCCCACACCGCAGGCCAATCTACATGACCCACAATCATCGGCGTCCAAATCATCCGGATACCAAGCCTCGTACACTTGCCGCATCCTTCTGCTTGATGCATGATGCACCGGGTGGCTTGTCTGTCCATCTTTCCCCAGAAAGGTAGAGAGGGGACCTCAACGTGGGGCATGCGGGGCAATGCCCCTCGTTCAAACCGGCCTCGGATCACGGAGACAGGGTTGTCAAAAGCCATTCGAGCAGACGCCGACTTTGCAAGACTTCTCTGGTGTTCGTCTTTAGCGAGTCTTGACGCACATAATTTTACCGTTGCTTCGAAGGTCGTCTCGCCTTTAACGATTAACCACACAGGATCACTGACAGATGTGTTCGAGGAAGAGGAGGATACTCTTGGGACACTGCTTGGCCTGGAGCACTGGTTGATGTGAGAGACGAGCCCGTGATATATATTTTATCTCACTGGTAAATCCCGTACTCATTGGCGCTTTGGCTGAGTGGTTATAGCGATAGACTAGAAATCTATTTCCTTCGGGAGCGCAGGTTCGAGTCCTGCAGGCGTCGTTCTTTTGCCCTGCGGAGAGCCTGTATACCATCTTTTTGCATCCCTGGTGGCGTTGGGGGGGCGGGTGGAGGGTTCAGAGGAAGAGGATGGGAAACGGGTCGAATCTGGGCTTCTTTTGCATTTTGAAGCCCTGCAAAGATGTTTGTTGGCGCATCAGCACTTGAGAGTGTAACGTGTGCGTGTTGTAGTGCTTTTGAGCATACGGATTATGCTAGTTACCAATGGGACACGATTAAGAGGTAGAAATGTGTTCAGTTGTTTGGTGAAGCATGAGGATTGATTCTTCAAACAGTTGTCAGGTATTGCTTTACTCATACACACTCTTGCTTGAGTATGTTCTTCTCTCTCTCTGCCACCATCGGTGGTCTCGGTGTTCGTATGTTTGTAGCCTCAGAGAACGTCAGATCAATAGGAGAACACTTGACGAAATTTTTCTTCATCTGAGTCGCGACCATCTTAGGTTCTCAAGTCACACTATGTTGACCGTCTGTCATTCCCTTTCGTCTGAGTCGACTTATGTACCTACATGATTGTTGGAAAGGTAGATTCGTCAAATGAGGATTGTCCTTGTGAGCGCGAGTTTCTTTTACCAAGTGAATTTGGCTAGTGGTATAACCCTGTCCAATGATATTGGCCATCATCAATGTGCCACCGATAACCTTACACTCTTAACCAATGATCTAAGCATACAATAAAGTATTTCTACATGGCATTGTGAAGTACTGAAGTCTTTACGTGTCAAAAAACTGGTGTTGTAGGCGTTGGACATTGGAATCCACAATTCTTCCAACACCTCACCCCCATACCACCATGGTTCTGTATCATCAATGGTGAAATGTCTACCGCACATCTGCGAGCCATGGATGCTGACACTTTTCTCCCTCTAACATCTTCACTTCGGTACCAAAGCTCTGCCACACCCTCCTCCACAGTTGTTGTACGTGACCAACCATAGATCAACACCCTCGGCGTCCGATTCATCTTCGTCCCCACTTTATGTCAAGGGTATATATATCCACCTACCTCCCTCAGCACCACAAGTCAGCAGCCAGTTCACCAAGTGAACTAGATCATCAGACCTGCCGGGGTAGCTCAATCGGTAGAGCGTGTGGCTCTTATCAATTGATATCGTCAACCTCAAGGTCGCGGGTTCGAGCCCCGCCTTCGGCTATTCCTATACACATCGCTGTCTTCTCTTTTTGCTCTTTTGTTGCGTGTCGTGTTGAGGGGGAGGGGGGAGGTGGTGGAAGATTTGGAAGTTTTTTGCGGTGGTGTGGGAAAGTGGGATTGAGGCTTGGCGGGAATGGAAGCCTTGACTTATTGATTGCTTTCTTTGCTTGGGCTGAGATGGGACTGAAGAGGTGGTTTGTATGGTTGCTGGGGTTGGATCAAGCTAATAACATTGTCTTAGCAGGCTGGTTGGTGTGGATGGAATTAGTAGGTCTCATCCATCGTGGAGGGTTCGATTGTTTTGGCAAGTGCCTTCCACTTTTGCATTCATGAAGATCACATCTGTCATCGAGAGTCATTTCCATTATTTTCATGACGTTTGGATTTGTCTTATAAACAAGTCTAGGCTAGAAGTGGGTGCCATAAATGGAAGGAGCGAACAGTTCAAGCTGTTCGTCCAAAAAAGGCAAGAGCATCAAAACATCCCATCGCACCTTCCCATCACAAGAAAACATCCTCCGCTTAATACTCCCAGGCACCATAAGTGGCATCAACAGCCTGGACTCTGAAGGAAAAGCCAGTACCGTTCTTGGGAGAGTTCTCGGCAGCAGCAGCGTAAACCTTGTATGCATCACCGATAAGAACAGCAACAAAGTCACCACCCTTGTATTGCAAGTGGATACCGCTGTCGGCGAGGCTGAAGCCAGTGTAGTTCACGACTTGGCCGCCAGTGCTGCCGTGAGGGATGGTGTAGCCGAGAGATCCATCCTGAGCAACGTATGCGCGCTGGCCACCGGGGACCTCGACGCTGAGGGAGAGGGTCTCGTTGCCGCCGACAAAGTACGTGTATTTGCCTTCGGGGCAGTCCGAGACGGTGGTGTTGGGACAGTAGGAAGAGGTGTCCTTGTTGATCCAGAAGGCGTTGCCGTTGGCGTTGACGGAAGAGAGGTGGATAGGAGAGCCGGAGTGGATGGCCAAGCCGCCGAAGGAACCACCAGTAGAGCGAGCGGTGGGAACGGCAAAGGCAGGGAGGACTGCGGCGAGAGTGGTGAAGATGGTAGAGGCCTTCATGTTGATGTTTGTGAGAGAGTGTTAGGGTGTGTGTTTGTTGTTGAGGTTGAGAACTTGAGTTGAAGTGGTTTTGGATCGGTAAAAATCAGTTGACGGCAGCCAGATGCAGAGAATATATACCTTGATCGTCTCCGTCCACAAGTTCACGGATGATGCAAACGTCACGCTTTTTGATGTCAGTGAGGAGCAATACGAGATGTGCTGAAACAGAGAACAGGCATCCTGCCGATCGGTCAAGGGTGCTGGAATGCACTGCGTACCATTGCCCAAACCTAGTCAGTTCTCATCACCTCAGTGCAGACATCGGTCAACGATCTGGTCTGCTACATCGAAGAAGCTCACGAAAGTAGGGCTCGTTCCGCTGCAACCTCTCGTGTTATGCTTACAATGTTGCACGAAAGTGACGTCGAGGTATGCAGAAAGCCTATCTACTTGAAGCCGTCCGACAGAAGCTAGTTTGAGTGGTTCCAGTGGCCTGCTGGTCGCTCATGCATGGTAATCACATAAGTTCAAAGCTGGGTAAGTAAGTTGTTTGCATTGTTGACAAAAACTTGCAAAGTAAAAAGCAGAGGTGACTCAGGTGAGAAGCAAAGAAATTCTGATCAACCAGCAATCAACCTGTCCACGTGGCCTGGGTCGCTGGTCGTCACCACAACCTCTCAGTATGGTAGAGATGGACGTTATGTGTTTGATCTGCGAACAAGAATAGTATCGACCCTTGCCAAGAACGCCGATCACACTTTGCATAAGTGTTCATTCCTCATGCATGCACGCAGCACACTGAAGTGGTGGAGAGTGCAAGTATGCGCAACTTTTGACTTGATGTGGTGTACTGCAAGTCGTGAGAGTGGTTGTGTGATAGGAGACGATCAATTCAGCCTGATCGCCAAGTCGGCCGATGTCAGTACGACGATGCCCATGTTGAATTGAGAGCGACGTCAAGCTGTACATCCATGTGGCATCCGCCTCAACTTACTCGGGTTTTTCTTGGGAAGGATATTACTGCCCTGCACCTTCAAGGAGTGGCCCCGTCGTGCCTCTCGTGGAGGATTCTGAAGGCTCAAGATTAGCTTCAGAGGTGATGCTTGACGATACCAGAAGTCCTGAGGATACTAGCTCTGGAAGTTTTGTTATCTTGCGATAGAATAGTGGTGGTTCGGGAAACCCCAGAGGGCGATTCTTTAGATACTCCGCATGGCTCGGTGGTGGCCCCATGAAACCTGGCGGACGATTCTTCATTGCTTCTTGGTAGTAAGAGGTAGGCGGATCGTTTATAGCACTCTGCGGACGTAGCAGCGAGCCTGAAGGTGGAGGAATGCCGCTGGCCGAATGTGGGGGTAGGGGCTGCGTAGGGAGAGGTAGAATTTCATACCCGTATAATGGGTGTGCTGACGGTGGATTGGTGACTCCGCCATACATCCAAGCAGTTGGGCCAGTCATGCGAGCCTTGGTTGCAATGTCGGCAACATCATTGACTCTTGCAACCTCCAGAATGCGCCATATTCTCCGGCGGTTGCGCAGAGAGAGTGGAAGCTGCAAGGAAACATCAACCGGCCGGTGGATGTCAGATTGCCTGAGCTTAGTCACCAGTTCTTTCCAGTCCCATTGTCCCGTGCGTTGTCTTGAACGGATCATCTCAACGTTGAGGTCCCACAGCCATGGAAGGCGGTCAGTCTGAGCAAGTGCGTCGCACCACAAGTCCTGGCTTTGCATGTCTGACTGTGACTCGCTGTTGAGGGGTTGCTTGATGGGTTGTAGGTTCGAAAGGATTGACTCTGTGAGGCCAGGTATGTCTAATGGGTTCGCAGCGATGACTTCGTATATCTGTCAAGAAAGGTCAGACGGACAATCAACGACACCGTATAGCAACAGACTTACGGCAATCTCTTCAGAATTTTCTAGCTCCAAAGGACACCGACGGGCCGTCCAGCTGTCTGCAAAGAACTTATTCGGCTCTTTTGGGTATGTTGCTGTTAAGCAGAACGGATCCACTCGGCGATGCAGGACTTCCCACAACATGAGTTGCGACGTGATACTGTTAGACGGCAAGGTTGCGGCCACCAGCGCATTCTGCACGAATCTATCTGCCATTTGCAAGCAGCTTTTATGCACTGGGAGATACAGCTCACCGTACCTCCGGTGTCCAAGTTTGAAGATGTTGTTAAGAGAGCACATTTCAACCTTCAAATCCGAGTTCAGAAGATGGAACATCGGGCCAGTGTCATGAAGTATTCATCAATTTTCAGCTTGTATTCGAAATTCATCAATTTTGAAGATTCGAAGTATTCATCAATTTTCAGCTTGTCGTCAAGTTTATGGCTCGTGGTCAGCGCTATTGCTTCTTGCAGCCAATATTCTTCTTGATCATCATCCCTAATATGCTGAGCGTTAGATCCGACGAAAAGTGTGTTTCATTCATATCCAACTCACGTGTCTGTTATTCGATTACCACATATATGGCAGAATACTTGTCGAGGAGCCATGGTGAATGTGTGATGGATGTGTAGGTAATTAGAGTGACAGAAAGTCGGAAGATCTTGTGCACTTGAAGGATGGTTGGCACTGAATTTGTAAGTGAACGAGAGCGTGATCCGAGCTCGAGTGAAGGCGCGAGAGATCAAGTGAACCCTGGACGGTGGGGACGGGGTGGAAATCGCAGCACAATGCCATTGCGGGACACTGTCCGGAAAGAGCTTGTCGACTTGACCAGACTCGAAGGATTGATGGCGGATTATGGAGGGAGAGATATGCTAGATGTCTCCAAAGGCATGTTTCTCTTTGAACCAGACATATCGGGCGGTTTTGATTCGCGAGAAGTTGAGAGATCACCAACTCTGGCTTCCTCGAGAATGCGTCAGATTCTTCGACGATTGCGCAGAGATAGCGAGTGCTGCAACGTCTCCTCGTCTGACAGCGACAGTAAGCGAACCAAAACTCCCAGTCCTAGGATCCTGATTCTTGTCTGGGGCGTACGAAGCCGGTGTCGATGTCCCATAGCCAAGGCATGTTTCTTCCTTCTACAAGTGTGTTGCAGAATTGATCCTGTCTTTCGATTTGGTCTTGTGTCATGTCAGGCGCGGGCTTGAGGTTGTCGAAGATCGATTGTGTGATTTGCGGTATGTCTAGAGGGTTTGCTTCCGACAATTTATGCGTCTGCCGGTGTTAGCGCATCCTATTATATGAGTCCGAATCTATGCCAAACACATACGGATGCATCCCTGTGGGGGCTGGGCCCCCATCGAGTATAGGAGCGACTGTTGGGCTCTACGAAGAATTTGTGAGGCTCCGCAATCATTGTGTAACCAGAGACTTGATGCAACACATCCCAGAGCTTGATGATCAATGTAACCGCAGCCTGATCCGGAGTTGAGGTGGTGTCCACGAAGCGATGGGCAAGCCGCATACAAGCATCATGTGCGGGAAGGTACAGCGAGCCATAGACGCTGAGAGAGTTTAGCTCGACTTCCTCATCCCACTCTGAGAGCTGAAAGCGAGGGCCCAAGTCAAAACCATAAGACGCATCGAAGTGGAGCACAACTCTGTCTGTATCTTTGGCTGATTGCCGAGAATCCAGACCGAAGCCACACACATCCAGATTCAAGGGGTAATATGTATCGACTTCAACTCCACCTTGTGTCCGGTATCCTGTAGTGAGCGCAACGACCTCTCCAAGCCAGGTATTGTGATTGTTTCTGGAGACCCCATCAACTGTGTTCGATACCTCAGGAGTATTATCCATCGACTTACTGAGCTGCTCAAGGTTGGACCGGCGCAGATTTGGCAATAAATTTGTTGAGGTGCCATTCTTGCGCTTTCAGGAACGGGGCGAAGATTGATAAAGATAGGTGAATGGTAGAATTGATGGTGATGGTAGACGCGACAGATTCAATACGCTATTCCGTATGTTACTGCATCGCGACAGTGTGACGTTGAAAATATTTGTGGCATTACTGACCTATATAGACCTCCTCCTTGCACTTCCGTGTACCCTCCTCATTTGTCTGCACTGACCCCGAAACTTGCGGTCCAGCCGCTCTTTCAGAACAGTTGTCTTGTCTTCCAGCGACTCGACAGCAGAGATCATGATGCCCTCAACCTCGCCCTCGAAACTTCCGAATCGCTCCTGAGCCCAGGTCTCGATGTCGTCGATGCCCTTGTCGCGTGCTTCGTTGAGCTCAGTCTTGGCTTCATCAACAGTCTCTCCTATTTCGACTTCTGCTCTTTTGTGTTCGTTTTCAAGTTCGTCGACGAACCTGGCCATGTTCTGATGGAGAGCCTGGTTGGTGAGGCGGGGAAGCTGTTCTTGGACGAGCATTCCCATTTTGTGATTCACTAGTGCCTCAAGACGTGCGTCAATCAAGGGGCCCAGGATAGATGAGAATGCCCCTTCGATGATCTTGGGCAGCATTTGCTCCAGCATACCACCTAGGGCCTGTGTGAGCTCAGGAGAGGGGCCAGCGCAAGCACCACCACCACCAGGTCCCCGGTCAGGCGACAAGAAGGTCGGCTTGATGTCTAGACTATGCCCCCACGGAGATATGTCTGTCCTCTGGAGAGCAGGTGATGGTGTGGACTTGTTGTCGAACCCCTGGAGATAAGGGGGAAGGGGTGTACAGGCTCGTGAGCCTGGCCTCCTTTCTTGATTGTGCCTGACTTTTACGGTAGATGACGGCAATGCGCTTTCGAGTACCTTCTCAGGGGTCGGGGATGCAAAGAGGAGCATTCGTCTCGTATCAGGGGTGTTCGGATCGTTGAGAGAAGGCGTGACGTTCCTTGTGCTGGGTGTGTTCACCTCGGTCGGCGAACCTGGTGGCACGTTATCCCAGAACCTTTGAAACTTTGTGGAGGGCTCTCCAGAGTACTGCTGCTGGCTGTCCGAATCTACATCGCACGTCAGAACGTTTTCGCCGCCTACGCCAATACACAGAAGACTCACCAACGCGACGTCGTTTCCTTGAAGCACCACTATCGGCCTGTTCTTCCGATGGCGGTGGATGTATGTTGTACCATGTGGTTTCTTGCTTGCCTCCGCCGCCACCGAGGCTACGAAGGTCGATAGGATTCGCGCGGAGTTTGCGAAGGGCGATGGCGGATGCGAAGTTCTCGAGCCGTAAGCGATGCTCAGCTGAGAGCTGATCTCTGCCCAGGTATATCTGGAGCTTCGTTGTCTGACACAGGCCAGAGAAGGCAGCGAATTGCTGTCCAAAACTGGTCGACATGAACGATAGGGGAAGGGGTGCTGTTGGGCATATAACATTTCCAGGTGCATGCAGCGTCAACGACAGACTCCATATGTCGGTTCGGTTGGTTGGTATTAGATTGAGGACCTCTGGTGGCAGTCTATGGTTCTGGTTGTCAAGGAGTAAATCACAAGCGACAATGCTTTCAGGACGTAGGACAAGGTCAAGGGTTTGTTCAGACTGGAAGCCTTGGAGATGGACAGCATGTTGAATAACAATAGAGCCTTCGGCCTTGGATTCATCGTACTTGATTGAGATGTTAAAGCGACCAAACGTATCGTTCGCCGATGCAACAGCTGGTTTGTCGCGAAAGAGCCACGATGCTCGAGCCGATCGTTTGCCTTTGGGCATCTTCGATTGCTATACAAATCAGTTCAACTCATACGGTATATTATACTGACAAGGCCCTCGTCGAAGCGAGATCCCTCCCACCCGGGCTTCGATGAATTGTCTCGAGCAGCCCTGACTCGATGTCGCAAAACCCAAGACTTCTATCCTCGAAGAACTCAACCCCTTTCCCGTAACCACCCAGCTCCCTGCTTCGCCCTTCTAGAGTGAACTGAAGTATAATCGGCGAGCAAGTCGCCAGTGCAGACGGTAGAGAGCGAGAGTGCGACAAGCAAGACAGCCCAGCTTCCTGTATCACCCTTCAAATGTTGCAGATATGAAGATCACTCAAGAGTGGTGATACCAGTCGCCAGTGCGGTAATAGAAGATGAGAGCGATGTTGTATGAGAAGTTGTGGAATGATGATAGGTTGGTGTTGTTGCAAGTCCGTCGTTGCCTGCCCGCCCGAAAGACTTCGACACGCCAAGACTTTTGCTACGCGCCCTAGCGCGAATCGACATTATTTACCGTGAAGAAAAAAGAACAATTCGCTGTCTTCTAACTCCCAAACCTATTGTGCATTTCAACAGTTATATAAGTGACAAACGCCAGCACACTATGAGGCCGAATTGTGATACGGGAAGAGCCAGATGAAAAACGATCATAATTAGGTACCTGGGTGACTTTTTGCTGTGATATCTACCGTGACTTTTTTGTAAACCTCCCATTCATTCCGGCCATCCCATAGCATGTAAAGGCAATCCTATCATATATAGAGACACATCTAAAGAATAATGTCACCGACCTTCTCCTCAATACCCTCAGCGCGGAACTTGGCGAGGGCCTTCTCAACATCGCCCTCGGGACCGCAGAACTTCTCGACCTGTTGGGGAGCACGGCCAATGAAAGTGGAGGGGTCGAGCAGAGTGTCGAGCTCAGGGATGATGGGCTCGAAGAACTTTGTCTCACGAATACGCTCGATGAGGTCGTTGTGCTTGCCTTCCAGCTTGACGGAAGCGGAAGCCTGGTGGGAGAGGACACGAATCTCCTCGTGGGCATCCTGGCGCGAGACACCCTTCTTGACAAGAGCCATGATGATGTTCTCACTGCATTGGGTTAGCAAGAGTTGAAATTGACACTGAAAAGGAATACTTACGTGGCCATGAAGGGAAGCTCCTCAAGGATACGGTGCTCAATACGCTTGGGGTAGACAACAAGACCGCTGAAGATGTTGTTCATAAGGATGAGCAGGGCATCAGCGCACAGGTACATCTCGGGGATGTCAATACGGCGGATAGCAGAGTCATCGAGGGTACGCTCCATCCATTGCGAGGCGTAAGTGGAGATGAAGTCAGCGTGGAGGTTCGCAAGACGGCGACCAAGAGAGGTCAAACGCTCGGATCTCATGGGGTTACGCTTGTAAGCCATGGCGGAGGAACCGATCTGGTCCTTCTCGAAAGGCTCCTCAATCTCCTTCCATGAAGCAAGATGTCTGATATCGGTGGAGATGCGCTGGCAAGTAGCACCGAAGTTGCAGACAGCGCTGCCAACCTCGAGATCGACCTTACGGGAGTAGGTCTGGGTGGCAATGGGGTAGCAGCCAGCGAAGCCAGCCTTCTCAGTGACGAGCTCATCGAGTCTTTCGACCTTGGCATGGTCACCGTCGAAGATCTGGAGGAAAGATGCCTGAGTACCGGTGGTACCCTTGACACCACGGAAGCAGAGCTCATCGCGAACTCTCTGCATGGCTCTGAGATCCATCAACAAGTCCTGAATCCAGACACATGCTCTCTTTCCGACGGTGGTCAATTGAGCGGGCTGAAGGTGAGTGAAACCAAGGCAGGGCTGGTCCTTCCATTGCATGGCGAAAGCGGAAAGCTTATCGATGGCGGTGGCCATCTTCTTGAGGAGCATGTCAAGACCATCACGCATCAAAACCAAGTCGGCGTTGTCTGTGACATAACATGAAGTGGCGCCCCAGTGGATGATACCAGCGGCAGCAGGAGCGCAAAGACCGTAGGTATGGACCCAAGCCATAACATCGTGTCTAGATTGAGGAAGTCAGAATCTTGAATTCCTCAAAGATTGGGAAATGCGCGTGCTGCACAAATCGGCCCATGGCCAAAAGACAATCACTCAAAGACGAATATACGTGGTTTTCACGCCGAATACGTCACGAAAGTCATGTTTCGAGAAGTCACACCGAAACGAAAGGTACTAACCTTCTTCTCTCCTCTTCCTTTGCGGCAATCTTGAACTCATCATCCTGGACAATCTGGTTGACCTTCATCTGGTTGATGGCCTCATCGGAGATGGAAAGACCCAACTCCTTCTGGGACTCGGCCAGCCAGATCCACAGTTGTCTCCATGTGCTGACGCGCATGCGGGGAGAGAAGAGGTGCTTCATCTCCTTGCCTGTACTCCGGCCATTGAATCAGTATACCATGCTTCTGTTTGCTGGCGCGTTCAATTGGCCGTGTGGACTGGCTTCATCGATGATTCAATCGAGCTTGGCGGGGTAAAGAATTTACGCACTTGCATAGCGCAGCTCCAGGGGATGCCTGAAGGTATCGTAGGGTGAGGCATGATCAGAAGCCATCTTGTATTGTGATGCGAGAGTTGGGACGCTGAAGCTGGACATTTTGAAGAGAGGAAGAGCGAGGAAAAATGAAAATCAACGACGTGATTGGTTCCGATTCACGGCGGCGAGTAAGTTGGTGAAGGGTCCGATAACGATAAGAAATTCACAGCTTTGGTGGGGGAGTAGGAGGAACGAAAGACGGAGAGCACGAGTAGAGTAACAAGACAGAAACAATTGCAAGCTGGACAGACACAGCGTGTCTTTTTTATATGCAGATCAATTCAGAACATCCGGCCGTGTGTGCCCGTCTTCGCATTGAGTTCCCGAAAGAGCTACACGTGATGGAGTTCGTGGAAGAAAATGCGGAAACTGTGGAGTTGCTGGTCTTTGCGTACAGTTGAACGGCGCGACTAAAACGCGATGTCGGGCCCCATGGGCGCGGAGGAACATGGTCATCCTCCCTGATTGGTGGAATGCTTCAATCCTCTGGACAATAGTCTCATGTCCGCAGGGTCTGGAAAGCTGTAAGGCGCAGTTGCAGATTGAGAAACGAGAAATTTCTGCTCTTTTCATATGTTATGTGCATGTGACTATGGCTATGGACGTCTATCTAGATTTCTGGTCGCTTCTCTTGCTTCTACGGCTCTGCCATCTTTCCCAGCCAGCGTCAACCAGATCCTCGTTGACGACTAGGTCTCTCAGACGGAAGAACTTGGCAATTGAAGTGTCCAAGACCCAGTCCAGCCAGCCTGAGCGACGCAGGTAGGTTGTGAAGAGATACCAGAAGACTGCAAAAAGGGCACCCACAATGCAGCCGACGAGGATCTGCCTCTCGGTGTGGTAGTTCAGGTATATCCTGCTCTGGGCGACAGCAGCAGCGCCGGCTATGACCAGTACGGACAAGGCGAGTCTTTCGAAAGTGGAGGTCGGGATATGGGTGGTCGACGTGTTCGGAAGGTGCGGGTTGTGTCGCAAGAGCAGGAACAGGGTCAAGGAAACTGCGAAGTACGAGACGAATTGGGCGTGAGACGAGGGCATGCCATAGCCTTTGCCCGTCAGACCTGTACAAAACATTGGTCAGACATGGGCTTTGGGCAGAGGACAGGAGATGGGGGTTCCTACGATGCGGTCTCTCTTCACGAATGGTGCGTTTGAGTAACCAATTGAGGGCTTCACAGGCCAATTGACCAGCAAACATGAGGCCAACCTCAGCCTCACGCGTGCTCCAGATCAACGTGGCATATGTGACACAGAGAGCCTGGGGCACCAGGGCCAAGTAGGCACAGGCGTGTGCGATGGGATCATTAGGATTCTACAATGGTCAATTAGCTGCCTTATCCCAGCAAGCATAGATGGACGCAGCCGGCAGTCTCACATAGTGAACATGGGTCAAAGAAAGCGACGCCAACGGAGGGTCTTCCATGGTGACCTATGAGTTGTGATTTGTTTGCTGCGTTTTTCAAGCAGGACGAAACACGACAGCGAGCTTCAGCAGCTTCAGCTCCTTGGTTTGGACAACTACGTAAATATGTGGAGCCGCCACAAGCTTTCGGGAAGGCAGTGACCGGTCTTAAGAACTTCTTCGGCCCGTGCTATAGCAGAGGCGGTGAGATTCTGCCGTCTCAGTACGCCGCCGTCACCGAGGCGAAACCAAGACACCGACAAGTTTACTCACTCATCCTCACACGCGCCTCCTGATAATCCTCCCTTTCTCATCGATATCTATCGACCTCTATCCTTTGGCTTCTCTTTGTCTCATCACTCACATATAGCCATTTCTACGGCTGTTCCGCTCTAATGCCTTGTTCATAACACTCGCCCACCCACGAGTCACTTTTGATTCGGCGCAATGGACACAACTGACGAGAGGGAGGAAGAGTTGTCGACTCTCTTGGCCATCTACCCCGAATTACTTCTCGACCCCAAGAACCCCTTCGCCGCCTCGCTTGAACTCCCCATCAACCCATCGAGTCCTCTCGCCTTGCGCTTTCCATCAGCGCCACCGCCCTCTCCACCAGACTCGGAGAACGGTCTCTCCAAATATTCCCCCCTGACTCCCCACGTCGACGAAACACACAATGTCGAACACCTGCCTCCTCTTCAGCTGAAACTCTCCCTCCCCGAAGGCTACCCTGCTGAGAAAGCCCCGACCGTTTCGCTTTCCACCACTCCGCAATGGTTGCCCGTCGACAAACTGAACGACTTGGAGCGCGAGTGTGAAAAGTTATGGGAAGATTACGGTCGCTGTCAGATCCTCTTTTCATACATCGACTTCCTACAGCAGCAAGCTGAACAGGCTTTTGACCTGGAATCCACCGGCCTTGACCTGTCACCTTCTCTGAAGCCCGCTTTGCTCGACTACGATACCCTTACAAAGAAGGCCATCTTTGACGCCGGTACCTTTGATTGTGGCATCTGTCTCGAACCAAAGAAGGGCTCTGCCTGTTATCGCATGCGCCGCTGCCGTCACGTCTTCTGCCAGACCTGTTTACAAGACTTCTACAACAACTGCATCGTCGAGGGTGATGTTGGAAGAGTACTGTGCTTGGACCCTACATGTGGCAAAGACGCGCCTGCTGGCCAGAGGAAAAAGAGAAGGAAGGAAAAGACACTACATCCCAAAGAGCTGTTGGAGATGGGCATTGAAGAGTCCATGATCCGTCGCTATGTCGACATGAAGCGCAAGAAGAAGCTGGAAGCTGACAGAACCACTGTCTACTGCCCGCGAACTTGGTGCCAGGGCCCTGCTCGCAGCGAGAAGTACCCGCCCATCCCACAGGACCTTTCTCTATATCCCGAGTCATCAAGCGAGAACGAGGGCGAGGACGAGGAAGAAGCAGCTAAAAAGGGTACATCTCCATCCGACCGGTTGGCCATTTGCAGTAAATGCACATTTGCTTTTTGCAAGACTTGTTACGCAGGTTGGCACGGCGAATTTGCTCGTTGCTGGCCTCGCAACCCGTCAGAGCTGTCCGAGGAAGAGAAGGCCAGCTACGACTACATTCGTTCGCACACTTCACCATGTCCTACCTGCAGCAGTCCCACGCAAAAGACCATGGGCTGCAATCACATGAATTGTTTCCAGTGTGCCACCCACTTTTGCTACCTCTGTGGTGCCTGGCTGTGCCCGGATAACCCTTATCAACACTACAACAAGCCAGGTACGGATTGCTACCAGAAGCTCTGGGAGTTGGAAGAGGGTGATGAAGGTCAAGAAGCCGCTTTTGCTGGTGCAAGACGCTGGGAGCAGGAGGCTCGAGCTGTGGCCGAGGCTGCAGACAGAGAAGAGGCAGAAGCTCTGCAACGGGAGGAGGACGAGGCCGCTGCACGAGAGGTTGCTGAACAACTGGAGGCCGAGGAAAACCTTGCTGCCGCGCAGCCTGTTCAAGAGGACGTTGCTCAAGCCATGGTAGCAGAGGCCGTACAGCCAGCACAGCCGGCACGTCGAGGGCGCGGAGGCAGACGGGCTCGAGGTGGAAGAGTCGCTGCACTTGAAGGTAGAAGAGCGGCACCTGCAGCGCAGCAGCAACCAGCTGCAAACCAACAGCAGGTGGACGCAGCAGCAGCCGCAGTTTTCAGGCGTTTCGTTGAGATGGCCGCTCGTGATGAAGAAGATGGATGGGATTCGGACGAACTAGAAGATGATGAGGACGACAGGTGGGTCATCCCTGTCCGACGTTGATACTGGAAAAATCAGAAGGAGCATTGCATGGCAGGCGTTCATCTTTGGTTCTGTATATATGGAGCGGGCTTAGGCGTACATACCCACGGTCTCGTTATACTACTTTCTTTTTCTGTCTTACATGTTGTGTCGTCGCTCGTCATCAGAAAGCACACCACTGTCTGCACAATTTTACTGAAATACTTCATGTCGTACTTGATCTTGCCTATCCGAGAAAGCGGTATCCATCTTTTCTCCGTAAGGGGTCCCGAACAACATTGCGTGCGACGTCGAACGAGAGTTGAGCTGATGTTGAGCATAGAATCGCATCCATCTCTCTCTCGCTAGAAGGATCTGTTCGTACATAGCAAACACTCGGATGCATGTTGACATGACGATTGCCTCTTTGGGAAAAGATTGAAAGTCTGGCGTCGAACGCGTCTTCCGTCACGTCACCCGAAAATAACAATGATCTCCGAAATCACATTCATATTCGACCATGGATATCTGGAATGGAAACTTACGACTTGATGATATTAATGAGATACGAGGTAAGTCTCGCAAGTATTGTTTGGAAACATCGTTGACCAGGATGTAGACATACGAATAAGCGCACCTTCCAGGAAACATCCGCTACCAAGCGATTGCACGCTTCAATTCCTATCACATGTCGACACTACGCGAATACCACTGCAATTGATATGTGGTCCACGTTTAGATGTCTCGACTGCAGATTCAGATACCGAAACGTGGTTCAGCAATCTACTGCTCAGTAGCAATGATGCAGAAGAGCAAGGAACAGAATGGTGGCAGAGTGCTGCTCTAGAGTCACCTCTGGGCATTCTGGCAGCAGTACAAGTCACAGATTCAAGCAGCATACCACAACCACGGACAACGGAAATCCTCTTCTATGCAGCGAGGAAGAACTGTCAGCAAAATCCTCCCACGCCACCACACAATGAAGCATCATCCTCAGATATGGCTTTCGGACTCTACGCCCTGCCACTCTCCTCGGACCTACTACTCTCAAACGAAGTAGAAGTCACACCGCCCAGCTCCCCCATCCTCAGCGGCACAGACACATCCACACCAGCCGGCCGCTTCATCCCCCACCCCTGGGACGGTCCCTCCTTACGTCAAAAACGCAAGACCGCCATCGACTCCACCTTCTCCGCCGCCGAAGACCACCGCAGAAATCTAAAACGCCACTTGGGTGCCTCAGTCGCCGCAGCCGCGGCATCAAACAGCCCTTCCCTACCTTCCGTACCACGACTGAAGTCAGAACAAAGTAGAGGCTCCGTACCCCTACTCACGAGACCGAAATCCAGAAGCCCGAGTATAGCAAGTCTGAGGCGAGAGAACACCGGTACTGCTGCAGAAACAAGAAGAGTCTCCGGATTATCCAGAGAAACTCCCGTTCCTGTCACCACACAAACAGCAGAGGAAGAAGCTTTGGAAAAGAAAAACAAAGATATGATATCCAAAGTCGTATTGGCCGGTCTTCGCGTATGGGGCTTCACTTCATCTTCAAAACGGAAAAAACGCACTTCCACCTCTACTGCTTCTGAACCTCCCCCTGATCCAGCAGAGGAAGCAAGAGATGAAGAATACAAATTGCTGTACCATCACGTCTACAAATCCACTTGCTTCGCTTTCAGAGTGGGCATCGCAAAGCAGGATTTGAGTGGCAAGGAATTCGCGGATAGAGTCAGGGATATGGTGGATTCATTCTTGGGTATATTCTGCAAAGATCCTTTGGAGAAGGCGGTTGATGGGGATGAAATGGAGTTGGATGGTGCGTTTAAGGGTGCGGTGGTTAGAACGCCTAAAGGAGAGTTAGGGGAGCATGAGAGGGAATTGAGGTGATGTAGGGAGGACTTGATTGGTCATGATGGTATCACAGAAGCCAGAATTCACGCATCTTTCTGAGGGAAAAAGCAGAGGTTTTATGTGCAAGTAAAGGATGCTCTTTTCCATTTCAGGCATTCATGACGATTCTTTATTTACGCAGGTTGATCCAAGATACCACTTTCCTTCAAACTCCTGAAGAGTTCAGGCTCGAGGAACTTGCTGATGGTAACATCCTCAGCAAGACCCTTCCTCCTGCGTGTCTTGAGCACAAAGTCGCGAGCTGTCGCTTGTGCAGATGCAGGTTCCAGTGGTCTGAGCTTGATGCTCTTGTCTAGTGGGTCACCAGGTACAATACTCCAGCGGTCAAAGACAAGTGATAATGTGGCTTGTCCTTGAGTGTGAATGCGAAGGTCGGTTTCGAAACCGAAGGAGTCGATAACAGGAATGAGACCTGAGACCTTGTAGAGGGGTGTGCCGGCGATAGGGCCGTCGGAGAGAACGTGTCCTCTACGTCTGGCGAGGACTGTGTACAGACTGCTTACACTGTCCGCATTGCCGATCATTGAGCAGCTGTACACAGGCTCCATCAGTCTGGGGCTGGCCATCAGGAAACTGCTGTAGCATGCACGACGAGCTGTGGGAATGATCTGACCACCACCGCGGTAGATAGCTTCCGGTGCGAGGCCGACGTCGGTGATCTTGAATTTTGTGTTGCGGATGGGCTCTTCACAGAGCGGTCCTTCACGGGTACCCCATGAGAAACCTTGGCGAATTGTGTCTCGGACACTCTTGAGAAGCTTCTGGTCTACGTCTGAAGGTAGTGTGTCGTTTTGTAAGATGTTGGGACCCATGTCATCAGGTCCGAAAGCCCAGATGTTGCGCGAGGCGAGCAGATCGTACCCATAGTTCTCCTCGAAGAACTTGCCGACCTTTCGTACCGGATCTCTGATGTTCACTTTGCCACTCTCGATGTCCTCGGCAATGCCTTCATCCAGAGGTTCGGCGACCATTGTGAGCTTGTTTTTCTTGTTCGGCGTTAATGCGTAACACTTGATGGCTGATGTCTCCACAACTGTCTCGCAGAAGCGAGTGACCGGATCCGAGACCTTGATTTCCATTGAAGCATACAATCTGCGCAAGTCGTGCAGGACGCAGTCCATATACAGTTCGCCAGTACCCAGAACGACGTGCTCTCCTGATTCTTCGACCTTCGTTGTGATGAGGGGATATGATTTGTTGACCTTGCGGAGACCGTCAAGCATCTTCGGCAATTCAGATGGGTTGATTGGCTCAACCGCGACCTTGAAAACAGACTCGAAGAAGTGTTGTACCGGACGGAAAATGTATGCATCCTCGTCTTCTGGGAGCTTTGGCGCAACAACTGTGGCAGTCTTGACAATTGAGTTGTCCACTCCTCCAAGAAGGACGAAGTTACCAGCAGGCACACCGCTGGTAGGAATGTTGTATCGTGACTCACCAATCCAGACATCAGAAATTGTAGCCTCCACCATATCTTCTTCGTCTTCGATTGTGTAGCCCTCGCCTAGCACGCGGACCTTCTGGCCAGGGCGTGCTGTGCCGCTCATGACACGACCAAACGCGTTGGATCCAGTTGCATCGGTAGTATTGAAAAGCTTGGTGACGTGAACAATCAGAGGACCATCCTGATCGCAAGAAAGCATACTTTCAGCAGTCTTGGTGTCAGTAGGACCTGTGTAGTAGTTGTCCAGCTTCTGCTTGGCTCCTTCGACGGGTGACGGAACATGATCAACAACCATGTCGACGAAGCCAGTTGCAGGACCGAAGAATTGCTCACATGCCATCTTAAGTAGATCCTTGGCATTTGCGCGAAGTTGTGTAGGCTTGAGATAGATGCCCAGACTCTCAAGTGTCTTCTTGAGATCTTCAGGACTTTCGCTGATGGTATGTGAGTAGAGCTTGTAAATAGGTTCGAGGACAAAGTTGACGAAAGAACGCTTGCTAGCGGGTTCTGTTCCACGACGAGTGAACTTGCGACTTCCAGGGTTGTAGTAAATGTCGCCCCATAGTCTTCTGCTGAATTCGGGGACATCCAGGCCACTACCTGCATACGTCTCGGCGTACATGTGTGCAAACGAAGGAAGAGTGAAACACCAGCCCATCATGCTGCAGGCGAATGCAACATTGCCCTTTTCGGGACTGACGCGGTACTTCTCGCCTTGGCCGGGAATAGTGTTCTCGATGACTGTGTTGACCTCCTCGACGACGTGCTTGAGCTTGAAGTAGGCATCAGCAGGAGGCAACTTGAGCTCCAGAATCAGACGATCCATCTTGTTCACGACAAGAACCAGTGGTAGGTGGTTGAGGACGGCGTGCTTGATGACCATTTCGGTTTGGACTTGTACACCCTCGACAACATCAACGACTAGAACGACACCGTCGACCAGGCGTAGAGAAGCAGCAACCTCATCGGCAAAGTTGACGTGACCAGGAGTATCCAGCATGTTGATCAAATGCGACTTTCCCTTCGTCGCAGGCAGAACCAAACTCATAGGACCGGTCTTAATCGACACGCCTCTTTCGCGTTCCAGGAGATGTGTATCGGTATATCTCAATTGCTCATCTCGGTCGCGTCCCTTTCTTTTGTCCAGCTTCTCTTGAATGTTGTGTGTCTGCATAACGAGCATGTCCATGAAAGCCGTTTTACCGTGATGGAGGTGACCAGCCAAGGCAACATTGCGAATTTGATCAGGGAAGTTCATCAAGTCGGTCATGAAATCGCGGCTGAAGAAAACAGGAGGCAGGTCTGCCTCTTCGATAGTGAACTTCTTCTGTACGATGGGCGCGATGATGGGCTGTGACAGGGCCTGAGTATCCTCCTCTTGTACCAGAGTTTCGACATCTTGACCGTAGACCTGCTGTGCGGTGGGATAATATTGCTTGTCTTCATGGAGAACGACGGCATTCGAGGGTCCTTCATCTGCGCCAAAGTCAGTTTCTCATTCCAACCTTGCGTCAAGGCGGCGCATACCATCCACCTCCATCAGCTGCTGGTCATGAGCAGCAGCAACCTCATCCGGCTCGTCCTGGTCGTATAGATAGTCGTTGGCATCGGCATCCTGTTCCTGTTCGATGTCCGAGTCTTCGGGCTCGCCGATGAAGTTACCGAACCTGTCGTCAAGAGTTAGCTGTGAAGACGGTCAAACAGAAGGACGTGGAACGCACTCATCGTAAAGGTCGTCCATGGCGGCAGATGTGGTGTGGAAGGGCGACAATGGACGCGACAAAAGTTGAAGCTCGAATGCGACAGTCGCCGCGAGACTTCGTCTCCAACAAGATCGTCACCAGACCGCCAGTCGGCAGGCACGACTCAAGCTTCCCGCTCGACGTGCTTCACCGCTTTGTGTTGGCAACCGATCACATATCTCGATAATCAATTCTTGCCGAAATCGGCTCAAACTCTGCGGCGAAACACGTTGCCAACGCCATGCTGGACCCCCAGATTGTCTCTTGAAATTAAACATGGCATGATTTCCTGGCCCTCCTTGAATTGCTCCTTCTACCTTTCTCCTGCTCCTTCCTCTACTTCTTCTTTCCTTCTCCCATTCACGTCTCTCCCTCAATTCCAGTCTTCAACATGGCTCCTTCCACCCCCGTCTACATTGTCTCGGCCGCCAGAACCCCTGTTGGCCAGTTCTTGGGGTGAGTAGAGAGCCCCGCCATGCTTCAATGCTCAACAATTCTAACCAGCCCTTTCTTTGTATAGCTCTCTTTCCAGCCTCAGCGCCACCCAACTCGGTGCCCACGCCATCAAGCATGCCATCCAGAGAGCTGGTGTCCAGCCCGAGTCCGTCGAGGAGGTCATCTTCGGCAACGTCCTCTCTGCCGGTCTTGGTCAGAACCCTGCCCGCCAGTGCGCTCTCGGTGCTGGCATTCCCAACTCGGTCGTCTGCACCACCGTCAACAAGGTCTGCGCATCCGCCACCAAGGCCATCATTCTCGGTGCCCAAACCATCATGACTGGCGGTGCCGACATCGTCGTTGCTGGTGGTACCGAGTCCATGTCCAACGCTCCCCACTACCTTCCCAACATGCGCACCGGCGCTAAGTTCGGCAACCAGTCTCTCGTTGACGCTGTCCTGAAAGACGGTCTCACTGATGCCTACGAGGACCAGCACATGGGTCTCGCCGGCGAGGCCTGCGCCGAGGAGCACGGTTTCAACAGAGAGTCCCAGGATGACTACTGCATTAGATCCTACAAGAAGGCTCAAAAGGCCCAGGAGAGTGGCTGGTTCGGTGAGGAGATTGCTCCTGTCGAGGTCAGCGGTGGCAGAGGCAAGCCCAATGTTGTCGTTGACAAGGACGACGAGCCCAAGAACTTCAACGAGGCCAAGACCAAGACTCTCAGACCCTCTTTCAAGCCCAAGGATGGCACTGTTACCGCTGCCAACGCCTCTCCTCTCTCCGACGGTGCTGCTGCCGTCGTTCTCGTTTCCGAGGCCAAGCTCAAGGAGCTCGGCCTGAAGCCCATTGCTAAGATCCTGGGTTGGGGTGAGGCTGCTCACGAGCCTGCCAAGTTCACCACCGCTCCCTCTCTCGCCATGCCTAAGGCTCTCAAGCACGCCGGTATCAAGCAGGAGGATGTTGATGCTTTCGAGATCAACGAGGCTTTCAGTGTTGTCGCTCTTGCCAACATGAAGCTTCTCGGAATCAGCGAGGATAAGGTCAACCTCCACGGTGGTGCCGTTGCCCTCGGCCACCCTCTCGGCGCAAGTGGTGCCAGAATCGTTGTCACTCTCCTTGGTGTCCTCAGAGAGAACAAGGGCAAGATCGGTGCTGTTGGTATCTGCAACGGTGGTGGTGGTGCCAGCGCCTTGGTCGTCGAGTCATTGCAATAGATGCGTTATGTCTGTTTGTTTCTTGTTACGAAAAGTCATAGATATCCCCAGTTAAGCGCTTTTAATCATGCCCATGAAGGCACATTTACATTTTCTACCATGCTATTTAGCACGTGATTTCGCTCGAGTTAGAATACGGCGATGAGGACGATGTATAGCTTCAAGTCGAGGTTGAACTGTTGAGGTTTCGAGCACGGGAAGGTGTTTCGGACTTCGGCTTCGAGCTCGTTGCTTCAGCTGGAGCTTTCCATGATGCGTCCTTTTCCAACGACAACATTCCAACACAAGACAACTATACAAATCAGAAGGACTACCACATATTCATCATGACTACCGAACAGAGCAGACCATGGCATGCCGACTTCCCAGAGCCCAAGGCCGAAGCGGCCATTATGCCTCGAAACCGTGTGATGCAGATGCTCTCATTACGAGGTGTGGCAAGTTTGCTCATAATCGATCTTAGGAGGATGGATTTCGAAGGCGGATGTCTACGTGGCAGTTTGAATATCCCTGCTCAGGGATTCTGGTGGAATCGAGGAATGCTGTAAGTTCACATCGTCTCTCGTTCAGAGTATTAATAACACCCTCCGGCAGTTACGAGTTGGCCTACAAGGCAGATATCGAGTGGGTCGTATTCACTTGTGAGTATCCGTATTCTGTAATCAAGCTTCTGATCTGATTGTTATTGCGACAGGTGGTTCCTCGAATGGCAGAGCACCTCGTTGTGCTGCATGGTAAGAATTATGTGTAGTATTGCCCAAGGACTCTCATACTGATTGATGCAGGTTCAAGGAATTCATCGACGCAGCTGGAGACGAGCAGATGCAGTCAATGGTACTCGAAGGAGGCGTCAAAGGTTGGGTGAAGAGTGGTCCACAGTTCACACGTCTCATGGATGGCTACAAGGAACCATACTGGCAAGATCTCTTCGCCCAGGAAGAAGCCAAGAAGTCAGCAGCCCAAGAAGCCGACAAGAGCTCGGTTGGCCAGGGAGACGTGACGAAGTGAGCATGATTATGAGGTGATGACGACGAGGCATTCGCTGTTCTTACGAACCATGCGTTGTACATGATTGTATATCAGAGCTATCAGAACCCTACGGATAGTCGTACAGACAACCTTGACCCCCAGACCCTTCGGAGGCTCGAAACCGAGACATTCAGGCTGTGCAACAGGAACAATCCTCCGGGAAACCCGTCGTCGTTCGCTTCTTTTATCCCCGTTAGCGCAGCAACTGGGCTGGCTGACATGGAGACCACTTCCCATGAGACCGTTGTGTCTTACGGCGAGCAATCATCAAACGGCTTTTTTTTCCTTCGCAAGACCCATGTCGGGAGGGCAACCCCTTACCGGTTCATATCCTACAAGCATCTGAGCGTACGCAGTGCCGACGATCCATGTCAATGGATAACCTTTGGAAATCGATTGTGGCAAGCCAAATCTACTGCCGTCCGTGGGCATGTGGTAAAGTCAGATAGAGGAAGATGGAGAAAAGCTCCATGACGTGCTGTAGGACTTTGTCTCCCAGGCAATACCATTGAGAAGTCTCATCGATCGCCTTGTCACCTTCGTATCTTCTTGGAATTTTTTGGCGTGCAGACATGGTATACGAGGCAGGAGGTGAATTCAGCCCCTGGCAGAGACATCAGCTTGGTCGATTGGCTGCAGACCGAAATTGTGCCTGCCAAGTGTGGTGGGGTCGCTCGATTTGCTCAACGACAATCCACACCTCTTGCATTTTTTTCTTGAACACAACCATGAGCACGATAATACCTAACAAATGTCAATTGATCATCTGAGTTGACGTAACTCTGGATAAGCGGCAAACGTTTTGTCACACGAAGAATCGAGCTCTGCGCCTGTCACTTTCTGACAGCTCGGAGTAGGCACCAGCATGCATCACCAGTATACAGTATACAGTTCATTCACGAGCTGAGAGGCGAACGCGCATGCTAAAACCGTTTGGAGTATTACGAAGATGCCTCTTGAACAGACCGCCAAGTAGACCACCTCCATGGTAGTTATCAGGGCCACGCCCGGTCTGCGTTGAAGCCGTTTGAACGGCCGCAATAAACAGTCCTCAAACCCTCCCAAAGGGGCCAGCCTATCTTACTATGCCGTCGATGAGGCGGTCTCTTTTCGCAGCTACTCATTGCTATATATGTGCTGAGGCACTTCCATGTTGTAGGCTTCTTTTTTTCGTGCGCAATCATTCTTTTACAATTGCACCATGCACTCGTTCACAAACATGCCACTCATTCCCTTTTTGTTCAGTCTTTTTTCGTTCGTCAACTTGAGCATAGCTGGCTATGTTCTCAAGGATGACTACAACTCTGCATCATTTTTCAACATGTTTGACTTCTTTACAGAAGCAGACCCAACCCATGGTTTCGTCCAGTATATTGACCAGGGCTCAGCATGGAACACCGGCCTCATCAGCAACTCGAACGGGAAGGTCTACATTGGAGTCGATCACACCAATGTCCAACCCAACGGACGTCCCAGTATCCGTTTGACTAGCAAAGCAGCCTACAACTCCGGCAGTCTTGTCATCCTTGACCTCGACCACATGCCTGGTAACTCTTGCGGTTCCTGGCCTGCGTACTGGATGGTTGGACCTAGCTGGCCTAACGGTGGTGAGATCGATATCATCGAGGGTGTGAACACGCAAAATCACAATGCCATGACATTGCACACGGCAGACGGCTGTTCCATCTACGACAATGGCAACTTCACTGGATCTCTTTACTCCGATGACTGTTACGTCAACGCAGCGGACCAGACCAACAACCTCGGATGCCAAATCTCCACGAGTCAATACAACACCTATGGTGATGGGTTCAACAATGTTGGAGGTGGTGTCTATGCCATGGAGTGGACCGACGAAGCGATCAGCATCTGGTTCTTCCAGCGTGGTACCATTCCTTCCAACATCCAAAGTGGCAACCCCAGCCCGGATGCTTCTTGGGGCAGACCACTCTCCCAATTCACAGGCTGCTGTGATATCCCCGAATTTTTCTCGGACAATCAGATTGTTTTCGATGTGACCTTCTGTGGCGACTGGGCCGGCAGCGTCTGGAGCAGCGACTCTACGTGTTCTGCTCTGAGCGGCTCCTGCACTGACTACGTCGCCAACAACCCTCAGGCATTCTCCAATGCTTATTGGTCCATCAACTCTCTGCAAGTCTTCGAGCAGACTGCAAAATCTTCTGGAAAGGTTGCACTGCCCGCATTCTGTAATAATAATACCCCAACATCAACTGAGACGTCTATTAGTAGTGCTAGCACAATATCGACGGAGACGGTGCCTGCTGAGACTACCTCGACCGTGTCATCTACTGTAAGCACGACGGCTACAGTAGAGACATCGTCAACGCAAACCTCTTCGAGCGAAACCACGTCATCGACCGCCGAACCCTCGTCGACTTCCGAGAGCTCGTCAAGTACCGAGAGCTCGTCGACTGATAAGACCTCAACGACCGCTGCAAGCTCATCAAGCTCATCGATCGCCGAATCCTCGTCAACGACAGAGAACTCTTCGATGTCACAGAGCTCATCAAGTGATAGTACTTCGTCTACTGCAGACACCTCGTCCACCGCGCAGAGCTCATCGAGCGACAAGACCTCGTCATCCGCTGCTAAGACGTCTTCGGCTGCCCAAACATCGTCCCAAGCCGCGTCGATCGCTCAAGCTTCATCGACGCCTCAACAGTCGAGTGCAAAGATGTCCAGTGTTGATACGTCCCCCACGCCTACATCGACTGCAGAGACGGCGGCCACGACAAGCTCGACACAGTCACTGCCTCAAATGACAAATGTAGTGACTACACTAGTATTAGCAGTGGCTGCTGATGCGACATCAACGCAATGGACTACTGTTGTCACGACAATCCGCAGAGCGGTGTCGGTAACCATGGCTGCAGCCGATTCAAGTGCTACCGTGCAGCCGACGCCTGTCGAGAACAGCCAGACAACGCCTGCCGCAAACGTTGAAACGACGCCCACTGCGCAACCGACGGTGGCCGAGACGACTGTCCTCACGACCTACGTGCAGGCTGTCTCTGCCGACGCCACAACGACGCTATGGGAGACCATCACGACGAGCCTTGAACGAGCAATCACCAACGCGCCCGCTCTTGCAGACACGACTACGACCGAATGGTCGACTCTCGAATACACGGTCGCTCCTGATGTCTACACGACACAATGGACGACCATCACAAGTACCGTCAACTACCAAAAGGCGAGACGCACCGCTCTACCCGAAAGCTTGATGCTGGGAGGAAGCGAGTCGGCGGCGTCACAAACAACACGCATCGAAGCACAACCCAGCCCTAGCAGGCGCTGGCTCCCAAGATATTGGGGCCGAGCACGCATTTGAAGATTTTACGAAGGAACCAAAATGGATACCAGATTTAGATAATGTTTTTATTTCCTTATTTTTCTCGAGAAGAAAGGGCCTGTAGGAGGATATCATGGCCGGGACTTAGATAGACCATTAGGTAGAAAAGCTGGCTGGACTGGCGAAAATGTAATACCATTTTTCAAGATAAATCCATTGCGTCCTCATCGTCATCCATGTCGTTCGTGTCCTCGTCCAGGCCATAGTCTGGAGAGTCGTAGCCATGGGCAGTCTCGATCTGCTCTTCTGGAGGACGGCCGTCTGCGCGGGTCGGCGAGGAAGGAGGATTGGCAGTGGCCTTTTCCTTTGCGCGTTGGCGGGCCTCGAGTATGGCCTTTCGTACATTGTCTTGCTCGACAGGCACAGACAATGAGGGTGGCAGGTTGTAGAGGACGAGTTCTTGATTCGAGTCTTTCTTCTCTCCAATCAGGATGTGTCTTGGTATAGTGTTGAACTTCTTTTCAATGTCCGGGAGGAAGATGAGCTTCTCTTCGTCGGATTCAATGTCTGCGAGTTCGTCGTCGAGGTTGTGGATGTATACACGGTCCTTCGTATCGTCTAGCTGCATGTGCTCTTCGAGGGGAGGAGGTTGAGAAAGGCCGCACTGAAGTTGCGGCCTTGAGGAGACGGGAATGTAGAGCTTGTCATGGCCGTTGGCTGTACGCAGGGAGGCCGAGTCAGCATGCGGTATAGAGGAAGCGGCGAGGGGGTGCAAGATACCTAGATTGAGTAAATTGAAGCGTTTGGCAAAGCGATGGTCATCATCGAACGAGTCGTCTGCTGTGCGCTTGAGGCCTCTCAGTGAACTCGTGGGTGTCGCAGTGGAAGCTAGAGCTGGAGCTGGAGCTGGAGCTGGAGCTGTCGCAGTTTCTCGGTCTCGGTCCATGACCTCCGCGCTGGTCGTGTTCATCCCGCATCACCACCGCCTTTGTCTAGACCTGCGATAGTTCGAGCAAGTGATCGGGAATTAATCGCAATTGTCTGTGAAGAAACGCGCACTCCTTGGAAGTGAAGAAGCGTGGATGATCACGAGCTTGTCCAACTGTTGCCGACGTGGGTTGACTCACGTTCAAAATCCACCTCAGCTGGCTCGGAGAACATTCTCGCAGCTCCCATACAACTCCTTTCGCGCAACATACTCAACCACACGCGCGCTCAACATGGCTGACACAAACACCGAGCACCAGTGGAATGCTGTCAAGGTGCGCAGCACTTTTATTGACTATTTCGTCAAGAAGAGAGGCCACACGTTTGGTATGCCACTTCGGAGGTCTTTGTTTCGCCGCAACCCGCAGCTCACACCAGCACAGTGCCTTCCTCTTCCGTCGTGCCCCACTCGGATCCGACTCTTCTCTTCGCCAATGCTGGAATGAACCAGTACAAGTCTATCTTCCTTGGAACTGTTGATCCCTCATCTGATTTCGCCTCGCTCAAGCGTGCCACAAATTCTCAAAAGGCAAGCCAAGACTTTTTATACAGGCCAACAACATGCTAACATGCGAAACAGTGTATTCGCGCTGGTGGAAAGCACAATGTATTTCCATGTCAACTCTTTTTTCAGTTGCTTTTCTAATCACTTCTAGGACCTGGATGATGTCGGCAAGGACTCTTACCATCACGTGCGTTGCAATTATCAGATCAATCAATAAACAGACCCACTGACAAGCTGTTGCAGACATTCTTCGAGATGTTGGGTAACTGGAGTTTCGGTGACTACTTCAAAAAGGAGGCTATTGCCTGGTCATGGGAACTCCTGACCAAGGAGTACGGCCTCAACCCCGACAGAATGTACGTCACCTACTTCGAGGGTGACAAGGCAAGTGGCCTCGAGCCCGATCTTGAAGCCAAGGAGCTCTGGCTGTCCGTCGGTGTCCCCGAGGACCACATTCTTTCTGGAAACATGAAGGACAACTTCTGGGAGATGGGTGACCAGGGCCCGTGCGGTCCTTGCAGTGAGATTCACTACGACAGAATTGGCGGTCGTAACGCTGCCCACCTCGTCAACATGGACGACCCCAACGTCCTGGAGATCTGGAACAACGTCTTCATTCAGTACAACCGCGAGTCTGACAAGTCTCTACGCCCCCTCCCTGCAAAATCCATCGACACAGGCATGGGCTTCGAAAGATTGGTTGGATCTATGACTCTGCGTATAAGAAAAGTGCTGACTTTTGACACTAGGTGTCGATTCTTGCCGACGTTCCTAGCAACTGTATGTCTTCCGCCAACATTTTGCGGGGTCGATGCTGACTTCTCAATAGATGATACCGACGTGTTTAGCCCTCTGTTTGACCGCATTCAGGAGATTACTGGTGTCCGCAAGTACGAGGGCAAGTTCGGCAGCGAGGATGCTGACGGTATCGACACCGCCTACCGTGTCGTTGCTGACCACGTGAGGCTACTCACTTTTGCCATCTCTGACGGTGGAATCCCCAACAACATGGGCCGCGGTTACGTTGTCCGCCGAGTCTTGCGTAGAGGTGCCCGCTACGCTCGCAAGTACCTGCACACCGAGATTGGTAGCTTCTTCTCAAAGATTGTTCCCACTCTCGTTGCCCAGATGGGCGACATGTTCCCCGAGATCAAGAAGAAGGAGCAGGATGTCAAGGAGATCCTTGACGAGGAGGAGCTTTCATTCGCCAAGACCCTTGACCGTGGTGAGGCCATGTTCGAGAAGTATGCTCAGCAGTGCAAGGAAAACAACACAAAGTCACTTTCCGGTTCTGATGTCTGGCGTCTTTACGATACCTACGGTTTCCCTGTCGATCTTACTCAGCTCATGGCTGAAGAGCGTGGCCTTACCATCAACGAAGAAGAGGTCAACGAAGCTCAGGCCAAGGCCAAGGAGGCCAGTAAGGGTGAGAAGAAGGCTGGTGCCGATTTGGTGAAGCTTGATGTCCACGACCTTGGTAAGTTGGATGGCATGACCGAAGTTACCAAGACCGACGACGAACCCAAGTTCGGTCGCGGCAACATCACCTCTGAAGTTAAGGCCATCTACTACAACAGGCAATTCCTCTCGAGCACCTCCGAGATTCCTGAGGGCGAGCAGTTCGGTGTCATTCTCGACAAGACCAACTTCTACGCTGAACAGGGTGGTCAGGAGAACGACACTGGCAAGATTCTGATTGATGGCGAGGCCGAGTTGGACGTTCAGAACGTTCAGAGCTACGGTGGTTACATCCTCCACACTGGTTACATGACTTACGGCACTTTCAAGACTGGCGACTCCGTCATTTGCGAGTACGATGAGCTCCGCAGACACCCCATCCGCAACAACCACACTGGTACTCACATCCTCAACTTCGCTCTTCGCGCAGTCCTCGGTGACGATATTAACCAGAAGGGTTCGCTTGTCGCTCCCGAGAAGCTTCGTTTCGATTTCAGCCACAAGGCTGCTGTTTCGGACAAGGAGCTGCAGGAGGTCGAGAACAAGAGCACATCTTACATCCGCCAGAACAGCCCTGTCTACTCATTGGAGGTACCACTCGCTACCGCCAGAAACATCAAGGGTGTCCGCGCTGTTTTCGGTGAGACCTACCCTGACCCCGTCCGCGTCGTCAGTGTTGGTGTGCCCGTTGAGCAGCTTCTCGAGGACGTTCACAACCCCGAGTGGGAGAACGTCAGTGTCGAGTTCTGTGGTGGTACCCACGTTGACAAGACTGGTGAGATCAAGGAATTGATCATCCTCGAGGAGGGCGGTATTGCCAAGGGTATCCGCCGTATCATTGCCGTCACTGGTCAGGCTGCCCACGAGGTCCAGAGAGTAGCCCAAGAGTTCTCAGACGAGCTCGCTCTCTTGGAGAAGATGTCTTACAGCCCTCAGAAGGAGCAGAAGGCCAAGCAGTTGCAGGTCCAGCTCAACCAGTTGACCATCTCTGCCGTTACCAAGACTCAACTGAAGGAGCGCTTCGCCAAGGTTGCAAAGGTGAGTTTACCAGATTGCCGATGTGAAAAATGGATTACTGACTTTATACAGGCCAACCTTGACCAGCAGAAGGCATTCCTCAAGGCCGAGAACAAGGCCGTCACCGACACCATCGCCAAGCACTTCACCGAGAACCCCGAGTCGAAGCGCCTGGTCGTCCGTGTCCCCATCTCCGCCAACTCAAAGGCCATCAGCGAGGCCATCAAGACCATCAGCTCCAAGCAAAAGGACAAGACCATCTACCTCATCGCCGCCGATGAGTCCGAGGGCAAGGTTGTCCACGGCTGCCACGTCTCCGCCGAGGCCAAGGAGAAGGGTGCTGATGCTCCTGCCTGGGCTAACGAGATCGCTGGTGTTCTCGGTGGAAAGGCTGGTGGCAAGGGCGCCACTTCCCTTGGACAGGGTACTCAGCCTGAGAATGTTGACCAGGCTGTCGAGCTCGCCATCAAGTACCTCGAGAAGCTTGGTCTGTAAGAAGAGCAAGATGCTGAACAGTGTACTGGCTTCAGACTCGCATCCGAAAAACATAGTTGTATGCTAGTAGATGACGAGAAATGCAAGAAATTTGATACGTAAGCTGTTTCCCCCTACTCTCGTGAACAGAATGCTTGACAAGTGGTCACATCAAAGAGAATGGTCTGGATTATGTGTTTCGTGTCTATCTTGAGGTACAGGTCATTCCAGTCCGGCAGAGTTGACCATTGAGAGCGCCCTGGCTTCGCGAACGATGTTAGATCATGAACTCACATGCTCTTTCCTACATTTTCGCTCTTACTCTTTCGGTTAATCTGGCGTTCATAAGCTTCTTTGGCGTTCTTGCTCGTTCTTTCGGGACGATCGAGAAGAGGGGTAGTCGGGTCGGTGTATGCTTGAGTAGAGGAGGGTGGATTTGGTATAATAGCCCGGAGGAGGAGGGAAACGCTGCGGTGCTTTCGTGTGATGAGCTACTTTGGGATTGATGAGAGGGGGATCAGGAGTCGTGTTCGTCTTTGTATTTGTCACTCTAGTGGTTTGATGGTCGGGTCAGTGTATGTTTGTGTCAGATGGGCATTGCGATACGGTGTAGATTATTAGCATTTGTGGTAACCAACGTACTTTCGCGTGCGACGTTGACTTAAGGGTTTGATAAGAGATGGTGTCGAGTTTTGTGTGTACATTGCTGCAGTTTCCTAGAGCCGGATGTAGCTGTGTTCTAGGGGCGAAGCTTGTCTGCAGCATTGTGGTTCGAAATTTGTGATTGTATTTTCATATACTACCGTTCTCTATGACTACCTAGGAGACTGACGAGAAGAGGTCTTGGGTTCATCTATATCCCGGGCTGTGATTTTGATCTCCTCTCCCACACGCACACTTGCGCTGTGGAATACCACGTCGAAGTGCAAGAAGTTTTCTGCACAGGGTAGGATGTCCATCGAGATACCTCCTGAATGAGACTAGGAGTGACGCTCCCCCGAGATGAATGCAGTAGTCGAAAACACTCTTGTCGTTTGACCAGAATTCAAGACTCTACTGCTGGTCGTGAGAGCATCGAGTGAGGGTGACCCTGCCTCAATGACATACCTTCTACCATCGCATGTACCTTCCCAATCCTAATCACGCACAGCATGTCACCACCCTACACCATTTTCCCCCGATCCATCAGGCACACAAGAGGCCAAAAAGTAAATCTTGCTATGCCCAGATGTAAATGTACCTTTGTACCTCTTTTTCTCCACTGCATCGTTCTATAAATACATGCGTGCAAACAAGCGAGATTCTTCGCCATGGTTTTGACTGCTTTGCTCGCCTACCTGAATTACAAACCCGCAACACGGGTTTTGATTTTTTTTGCGAGAATAAGGCCGACGGTGGAAAAACGCGAGACAGGTTTTCTTTTCTCATGAGCAGGGGGGAGTCGGAATGAAGATGTTCGTCTGATAGACCGAATTCTTCTACTTCGGGTGAATGGGTACGGGAGAGTGAGGTAGCTATTCAAGCTAGATCTACAATGCCGAAGGTTGGTGATGGTGGTGGGTGGTGGCTGAAGATATGCGGATGCAGATGCAGATGCAAACTGCACGACCGTTGCGTGTGACAAAAATCCTTTTGCATATGCTCGACATACACATCACGTCAAAAAGAGTTTTTGTTTTATTTTTCCACTTGTCTTGTGATTTCGGTCATGATGGGGTGGTATTCAAAGCCCGTAGGCCGATTGTTGATAAGCTTGGTGTTCTTGAGCAATCGGTGGTTGGAACGTTTGAGACTGACATGCTTTGGACTGACAGGTTGCGTATCTCACCGTATCCACTTTGATTTGCATGGGGTACGTATGCCGAGACCCACCATGTCTCTGATTGAACTGCAGGTGTAAGATGAGATGGAAGCATGGTCGCAAGGGTGAAGAGATGGTGTCTCGTATCACAAAACATCAGTAGAAAGGGAAGTCACAAAATCACAAGCTGGGTGGAAAGAGAAACAAAGAATAAGTTGAAAGAGTCATTATTGGTAGTCTAGTAGCTCATTATAATTACAATTTTATAACCGTCCTTTGAAATATCGACAGGAATTCTCAAGACGAGAGAAGAGAGAAGAGAGCAAGGGAACTGTTTAGTAACCAAGCATGTACTTGACCCAACCGGCGGCATCGTCGGTGTAGCGGTCGAAGTAGTTGAGGTGGTTGTCAACAGTGAACGGTCCTGGGCCTGCAGCTGCGCAGACAGGATCGGCCTGGTCGCAGTAGGATCTCAGGACACCGGCGAACTTGTTCATACGAGCAAGAGAGTCGGGAGAGCGAGGGTCGTTGGAGCTGACGGAAGAGCCGTTGAGGACATTGTAAGACTGGTCGGCAACGTGTCTGTTGTCACCGAAGATGAGAGCAGCGTTAATCTTGTTACCGGGGCTGGTAGAGGGGTCGAGTCCAGGGTTGGGGCCGGCGCAGATGTCAGCGCCACCAAGGATATCACCAGCAATGTTGGCACCCTGAGAGTAACCAGTCAAGACGAGCTTGGAGGCAGGGCACTTGTTGGCGTATGCGGTCATCTGATCAATGCCGTTCTTGTCACCCTCGCTGACGGCAGTGCAGTAGTCGCTGCCTTCGGCGTTGTAGTAGAGAATATCCTCGTAATCGCAAGAATCAAGACCGTAGCAGATGGCACCAGCAAGCTTGCCTTGACGACCAGGGTAAGGCTCGTTCCAGCCCTTGGAGAGGAATATGTGAACGTCCTTGCATGAAGGGTCGGTGTTGCCGGCTTGGGAAGGCTGAGGAGCGGCGGCAGAGGTGGGTTGTGCGGGTGCAGGCGCGGCAGAAGATGCAGCTGGTGCAGCAGTGGGAGCATTCACCTGCCACGAGAACACGGCTCCGTTCCATGAGGCTGTTAGCCATTCACCGCCTCCGTTGTTTGCAGCTGCGGATGAAGCAGAAGCAGCAACAGAACTGGGGATAGCGGTGGGGGCGGCAGTTGGGGCTGGAGCACCGAACCAGTTGTTCTCCCAACTTACAGTCTGGCCGTCTATTACTGCAGTAACGTAATCAACACGCTTCTGCAGGGCAGCGGGAGCAGCTGAAACCGAAGAGGCAGCCAGCAGGGCTGAAAGTAGTGTTACTGATCGGGGAGACATTTTTGGATGATTTTTGTGTGGCTGGTCCCGTTGTAGTCGTTTGTATCGCTGGATGGGAAGGAATAGATGTTGAAACAGTGATAACAGAAGGGCATGAGCAGGTTATATATGCCACAGCCATCCGGCTACATCTGGCTCGCCTAGACGGAGCATATCACTCCATGATGCGGGTGTCGTAAGAGGTCCGCGCTCGTGAACACCTACAGTATTGCCAAGGATGATACGAGATGGATCCAGCGTGCTTCCCAGCCATAGCAGCCACCCAAAGACTGATCATGTGGTGCCGGAACCGAAGAGTTGAGGGGCAAGATGCTATCCAAGGCCATGTCCAAGGCCTTCCTCCGCTAACACTTTGCTAAATTAAGGCCGGTCATCGTCATTTCCCTCGGCAGAAAGAAGCTTATCTCAACTTTCTTGACTCGCGCACGCGAGCCGCATGCCGCCACTCATCCTTCCTTTCACTGTCACCCTCACTTTAACACGAACCTCCTCACCGATCATCCAAAACAGCAGGATCCCACCAAATATAGTGCACTTGTCTCTCCGCTTTTGCTAGCCACTTTGCAGGATGTGGCCTTGAAGATGCGGTTGTGTTCGGGCGAGTATGCTTTCGATGTGTTCAACGCAACCTCGATTCGCGAAAACGCCAGCACGAGTCAACGAGATCCCACGTCGTTGTTGGACTCTGGTCTAGGTCAACGTCAACGCATGTAGATTTGACATGCTGCAGTCATAGAACCCTGATTTGCATCATAAATGAAAGACATTTGCCGCGGACAGGAATAGCGTCGCCTATTCCGAAAAAGCAGTGTGGTGGTAGAGTTCTGCTCTGCATGCCAGCCATTCGCATGGGGCATGCACGATCAGACAAGCAGGCCAGCCACCGTCAATCTGACTCAGTCAGATCAGGTCCTGTCGCTTTACGAGAAACATTCGCAGGGGTTCAGATCAACACGAGCCTGAGTGAAATGACTACAATTTAACAAAAACAGCTGCTGCAAATAAACAGTGCAACATTTACCTACACGAGAGAGGGGGATGAGGAAGTCGATACCGAGCACATGCGGTTTTCTTAAAGGTTTCATCGAGAGGATAATTTATGCGCTCTACAATATAACCTGATGCGCTTGGTATCACTTCACAAGATTGAGTTCGACAATAGTAATTCAGACATATGAAACTGATATAGTTCGAAGTAAGCAAAAATTACCTAGCTAGGGTACTAATTCAACAGCAAACAAGTAGTGGTATAAATACAAACAATTGTTGAACAGATTGAACAAAGGAAATTCGTCGAGGAAAAGCGAAAGGAAACCAGCGCCTGGCTCGAAAAACAGAACAGAAAGCAGAAAAGGAAGCTTCGTCCAAAGATAAACAGTTAGTCAGAAGCAAGAAGACCCCCCGATCCCTTGCTCTTTCCTCCAGAAATTGTTGGTGTAGTTTCCTCCTCTTTGCTTGTCTTCTCTCTTCATCGCCCGGTCGGGTTCAGTATTACAACATCAAATCTTGTGGTGTTTTTTCTTCTCTACTTCTTGCCGAACATGCCGCCAACGATGGGCAGGCTGCTGGCACCACCGCCGCTCTTCTTCTTCTTGTCCTTGCCGCCCAGACCGAGAGAGCTGGCAACACTGCCGAGACCAAGGCCACCGAGCAGCTTGTCGATACCCAGGCCACCGAGCAGTCCGTTGACAAGACCACCCAGTCCGAGACCGTTGAGCAACTGTCCAACCAGACCCAAGACACCAGTCAGCAAGAGACCGACGGCAGCAAGAATCTGGAACAGAGGTTGGGTCATCAATCCCCAGAGAGGGTTGAGCTTCTTCTTGGCGTGAGGCATGTCGTTGATGCGCTTCTTTGCGTTGTCGATGGTGGTAGTGACGGTGGTGGTCAACTCCTTGAGAGTATCGGCAAGGCGGTACTCCTCGGGAGTGGCCTCCTTGGTGCCGGCACGACCCTTGGCTTGAGCAGCGATGCGACCGTCGGGGTCGAGGCCACGCAGGGAGCCGTTGCATTCTTGCAAGATACGACCAGCCTCTTCGATAAGAGGTTGCACTTTGTTGACCAAATCTTCCTCGTCCAACTCTTCACGTGGGGTACGGTCGGCGGCTTCGATGTGCTGTAAAGAAAAGGTAGGTCAGTAACTGTTCGAGTCAAGCGATAAAGGTAAGCACTTACATCAGTGATCTGCTTGCAGATGGGCTGAACTCTCTCGAGAGTCTGAGTGCAGATGGCGCCCATCTTCTCAGCAATCTCGCGGTCTTGCTCCTTCTTGCGGCGCTCCTCCTTCTCCTCCTCGGTGAGCTCCTCTTCGGGGATCTCCTCATCTTCGATGATGTTCTCAATGAGAGTAACCTCACCAACCTTGTTGCCGTCGTTGTCGACAACGTATCCATTGTCATCGACCTCGAGGCCGACACAGTGGCCGAGGTCACCGGTGGTGAGTCTGCCCATGACATCTCCGTTCTCGTCACGGACTTCACCCTCCTTGTTGACACGACGACCGGACATGGGGTTGACCTTTCTCTCCTTCTCTTCAGGCTCCCATCTCTCGGCCTTACCAATAAGGTTGCCGTTCTTGTCTTGGATCTCACCGTCCTCGTCGACCTTGTGAGCAACAAGCTTCTTGACATCACCTTCGGTGATGCGACCGACGATACCGCCATCAGGGGTGACAACGTAACCCTCCTTGTTAACGGTGATACCGTCGAAGCCAGCGAAAGGTCCTTCGGACTTGGTGTCGGCGCCCTTTGCGAGCTCAGCCTTGCCAATGACGTTTCCGGCATTGTCCCAGATCTGACCCTGGCCATCAACCTTCTTGCCGACCATGGTAGACGGGTCACCTTCGGAGACACGACCGATGATGGTACCGGAAGAGTCGACGACGTTGCCGGCCTTGTTGACAGTGCAGCCAGCAAGAGCGGAGAGATCTTCAGCAGTCTGCTCCTCTTCCTCCCAAGGCTCAGCGTGACCCTTGGTGTTTCCGTACTTGTCGCTGATATCACCATCCTCATCAACAGCGAGGCCTACAAGGCGCTTGACGTTGCCTTCGGTGATGATACCGACACGGTCACCCTCGGCGTTCTCGACGTAACCCTCCTTGTTGACGTGGAGGCCCTCGAGTCCAGCGAAAGGACCCTCGGGTCTGGCAACGCGCTCGTTCTCAGGAAGAACCTCGCAACGACCAACAACCTTGCCAGTATCGCCGTGGATCTGACCTTGTTCGTCGCAGCGGCGACCAGCAAGCTCCTTGACGTTACCCTCGACGAGCTTACCAAGAGGAATTCCGTCCTCGTTCACGACGAAGCCTTGCTTGTTCAGCTTCTTGCCATCAAGGATAGAGTTGTCGACGGGAGCGGCGTCCTCCTCCTCGTAAGGCTCAGCGTGGCCCTTGGCATTGCCGTACTTGTCGTTGATGTCGCCATCCTCGTCGACGGAGAGGCCGACAAGCTTCTTCACATCGCCTTCAGTGACCTTGCCAACGACGTTGTCCTCGGCATCAACAACGAAACCTTCCTTGTTGACACGAAGACCTTCACGACCAGCGAATGGTCCTTCGGCCTTAGCGACACGCTCGTTCTCAGGGAGAACTTCGCAGTGGCCAACAACCTTGCCAGTGTCGTTGTGAATGTCGCCGTTCTCGTCGCAAAGGCGACCAGCGAGCTCCTTGACATTGCCGTCGATGAGCTTACCAACGGGGATACCCTTGTCATCAACAACAAAGCCGCTCTTGTTGAGCTTCTTGCCATCGAGCAGAGAGTTGTCGACGGGGCCCTCCTCTTCCTCTTCTTCGAGAGGTTCGGCGTGGCCCTTGACGTTGCCATATCTGTCCATGACATCGCCGTCTTCGTCGACAGCAAGACCAATCAGACGCTTGGCGTTACCCTCGACGATCTCACCAACGATGTTCTCGTCCTCGTCAGCGACCTTGCCATCGGCAACAACGCGGAGACCTTGGAGGCCAGCGAAAGGACCATCGGGCTTGGCCTCACGGTCTTCCTCGGGAATCAACTCGACACGGCCAATAACCTTGCCTTGGTCGTTCCAGATTTGACCCTGGTCATCAAGCTTCTTGCCAGCGAGTTCCTTGGCCTTGCCCTCGACAAGACGAGCGACAGGAACACCCTCGTCGCCAATGACGAAGCCAGCCTTGTTCAGGGTCTTTCCAGCGAGGCTGGAAAGGTCGACGGCTTCCTCTTCAGGCTCAGGCTCCTGCTCGGGGTCTTCGTAGCGCTCGGCGTGACCGACAACGGAACCCTTCTTGTCGAGAATGTCGCCATCCTCATCGACGGCACGACCAACCAGCTTCTTGGCATCACCCTCGGTGATCTGACCAACGCGGTTGCCGTTCTCGTCCTCGACCCAACCATCCTTGACGACGATCAGGCCTTCGAGGCCAGCGAAAGGTGACTCCTCGTCCTCCTCGACGGGAACGGTCTTGGCACGACCAATGACATGGCCCTTGTCGTCCCAGAACTGACCTTGGTCGTCGGCCTTGACTCCAGACTTGGAAAGCTTCTTGGCGTCACCTTCAGTAAGTTCACCGACGACGGTGCCGTTGGAGTCGACGATCTTGCCGGCCTTGTTAACAGTCAGACAATCGAGGACGGAAAGAGGAGGCAGGTTGGACTCGGCGTCTTCGGCGGCATCCTCAGCACCCTCCTCGGCATCCTCAGCACCCTCCTGAGCATCCTCGGCGCCCTCTTCGGCGTTCTCAGCACCCTCAGCCGCATCTTCTGCGGCATCTTGAGCGTCCTCGGCCTTGTCGGCAGCTTCTTCAGCTTGCTCGACCTCCTCCTGAGGAATTTCTTGGGGCAGAGCCTTGACACGGCCAATGGTGTTGCCTTCGTCATCAAGAACTTCACCCTTGTCGTTGACCTTCTTGCCAGCGCACTCGCTGAGTTCGCCGGAAGTAAGTTCGCCAATCTCCTCACCATCTTCGTTGAGGATCTTGCCCTTCTTGTTGACCTTCAGGCCCTCGAGAACATCGAGGTCGGGGATTTTGAACTGGGGGCCTTGAGCCTCTTCCTCCTCATCGGCTGGCTCCTCGTCCTCACCCTGCTCCTCATCGGGAACGTTCTCGCCGAGCTCAGCTTGGAGCTCCTTTGTGGCATTCTCGGCAGCCTCGCCAGGGGTGACGGAGACCTTGCCAATGACCTTGCCGTTCTGGTCGAGAACCTCACCACGGTCGTTGACCTTCTTGCCGGCGCACTCCTTGGGGTCACCCTCAGCGAGCTCGCCGATCTCATCACCTTCGTCGTCGAGGATCTTGCCCTTCTTGTTGACCTTTCTGCCATCAAGAATGCGGAGGTCAAGGGGAGGAAGGCGTCCACCAAGCTTCTCGGCGGCACCCTCAGCGAGACCGACCTTGCCAAGGACGTTGTCATCGGCATCGACGACCTCACCATCCTCGTTGATCTTGAGATCCTCGGCCTTAAGCTCACCAGACTCGATCTTGCCTCTGAGAGACTCGTTGTCGATCTGGCCAAGGAGCTCGCCTTGGTCGTCGACGACCTCACCAGCATCGTTGAGCTCTCTGCCTTGGAGAGCCTCAATACCGGGAAGCTCATCCTCAATGTCTTGAGCGGCATCCTTGACATCATCAGCGGCGTCGTCGACGTGGTCGGCAGCTTCGTCGACCTTGTCAGCGGCCTTGGCAGTGTCATCGGCGTTGTCTTGGGCATCGTCGGCAGCGTCCTGAGCATCATCAGCAGCTTGCTGGATCTGGTCGTAGATATCCTCGGGAGCATCGGGGTGAACATCGGCGTGGCCAATGACGTTGCCATCCTCGTCGATGAACTCGCCGTACTCGTTCAAGGTAGCGTTCATGAGGTCTTCGGGGTTACCGTCGGTGACCTGACCAATGGTATCGCCATCGTCGTTGAAGATGTTACCGGTGGGGTCGCAGGTCAAACCCTTGAAGATGGCAAGGTTGGGCTTCTCAGCATCATCGGTGTCGGGGAGGTCGCCAACGAAGTTCTCGGCGCCCTTGGGGAGTTCGCCCTTGCTCTTCAGGTCACCCATCTGCTTCTTAACCTGCTCAGGAAGAAGCTCGACACGTCCAACGAGATCACCATCATCATCAAGGATCTCGCCATCGTCGCCAATCGGGTATCCAGCGAGGTCTTCAGCGTCACCCTCAGCCAGCTTACCAATAGGGTTGCCGTCTTGGTCGGAGACCATACCGTCCTCTGAGACCTCGAGGCCCTTGAGCACAGAGAGGTCGACAGGAAGGTCGTTGATGTCCTTGATCTCGGGGACTTCGCCATCGGCGGCGTCCTCGGCAGTGTCTTTGGCATCTTCGGCAGTATCCTGGGCGTCCTCGGCGGTCTCACCAGCCTTGTCGGTTGCGTCTTCTGCGGTGCCCTTGGCCTGCTCAGCGCCATCCTCAGCAGTATCCTTGACCTGCTCGGTAGCGTCTTCAGCGGTGTCTTGAGCATCCTCAGTGGCATCTTCGGCAGTGTCCTTGGCCTGCTCAGTAGCATCCTCGGCAGTGTCTTGGGCATCCTCGGCGGCATCGCCAACCTTGTCAGTGGCATCACCGGCGGCGTCCTCGACAGTGTCCTTGGCGTCTTCGGCAGTCTCTTCAGCAGAGTCCTTGACGTCTTCAGCGGTGTCTTCGGCAGTGTCCTTGGCGTCTTCAGCAGCATCGGCGGCCTCGTCGGTAGCATCGCCTGCAACCTTCTGAGCGTCGTCGGCAGTGTCTTGGGCACCCTCGGCGGCATCCTCAGCGGTGTCTTCGGCAGTGTCCTTGACGTCTTCTGCGGTCTCCTGAGCGTCCTTGGGAACATCTTGAGCAGCCTTCTTGGGGTCCTGAGCAGCCTTGCCTGCGAGACCAGAGGCCTTGCCGGCGAGACCCTTAGCACCCTTAAGAAGGTTACCGCCGGATTGCTTGCCAGTCTTTTGAGCGTCGTCAGCCACCTTGCCGGTGGTGTCTTGAGCGTCGTCAACCGTGTCGTCATTATCATCAGCTTCATCACCAGCCTTGACGGTCTTGTCATCGTCGGCAGTGTCTTCGGTGTCTTCAGTGTCGTCATCAGCGGTGTCCTGTGCACCGGCAGCAGTGTCGTTGTCGTTAGAGTCGTCAATTGGCTGAGGAGCTTGCTCCTCGAGCTGGCCCTTGGCGTTGTCTCCAGCCTGGGAGACCTTGCTCAGGGGGCCTTCGTCTTCGTCATCGTCCTCATCATCACCAGCCTGGGTGGATGCGGCTTCAGTGTCGTCCTTCATCTCGACCTTGCTGGGCTCTTCAGCAGCGCCCTCGGCCTTGCTCTTGGCGTCTTCAGCAGTCTTGCCAGCTTTGTCCTGTGCACCTTGCGCGGCCTCGCCGGCCTTTTGTTGCACATCACCGACCTCGGGCTTCTCGGAAGTCTGAGGAACTTCTGGCTGCTTAGCACCCTCGGGGGCGGATGCTTTTCTTGCGCCGGAAGCTGCTTGCTGTCCGAGTTTGGGGGGCTGGCTAGTTTGGCTCTGGGGCTTTCTACCCAACTTGGTGGGTGTCTTGGGAGCGCCACCAGTGGCCTTGCCTGCTGCCGGAGAAGGTGCCATATTCTTCAAAGCACGGATTGTTTTGGGGGTAGGTGAATTAGATTTCGAGCTTGCGGGGGAAGAAGCTCTGTTTGGTGTTGGAGGAAAGGAGTAGTAGGCGTAAGAGGAGGATGAAGAATTGTTGGTCATACAACAATTTGATTAGGTTATTGGGGGGAATGGGGGGAAAATTGATAGAGAAGTTGAGACGAGGGAAGGGAGCTTGAAAACATATAAGAGAGCTACCTCGAGCACGGAGCAGGCCTGCACTCCTGTTGGCTGGGACGCTGTCCAAGGAGCTTTGTGACGTATGGAATTGCCAGGTAGGTAGCGCCTCACGGTGGCATCAGCAGGTTTTGCGGCTGGTGAGAGGTCGGGTGGGCTTGCTCTGGAGCTGCGTTTCAACGTCACAGCCACGAAAATATGGAGTGACGGCTGGAGAACCGTGGCTGCATGGTAGCTGTATCGACGATGCGGAGAAGACGGGGCGGTCCATTAGTGGCTTTAGGCGAGGATCGAGGACCTCGAGGGAGCTTTGGGCGGCTGCGGCAGCTCGAGGGAATCAAAGATTCCCGTCCCATCGGCTCGATACAGTGTGTTGTGCGACATGCGCGCCGATGAAGAGAAACACTCTCAGACGGCAACAGCACCGCAACCGCGACCTGTCAACAGTCTCATGTGTAAGAAGTGCAAGTGTAAGCGTGGATGTTGAAGTGATTGGCGCGCGTCCTCGACGGGTGACGTCTGATATGCATATTCATCCCTGCAAGTACGGCAACGTTGCGTCCGACCAGGGTCTCGGACTGGAGCTATGATGCAGGAAGCTGGAGAGAGCTCGAGAAACTTCTTGAGTGACATGGCAAGCTGCGAACAGCCCAGCCGGTTTGTGGCAACATTGCTCCTTCGCGGAGTTTTTACAGCGCTTGTCATCCAATTCGAAGCCTGGAGTTTGAAGTCATAAAGTTTCGGTAGAGACCCCGACACGTTGGCGAGACCGTTGGAGCCCTGAACAGCAGTTTGTCTCAGATGGTCTTCTGGCGAAGCATGACATCAGAAGCTTTCGATCTCCGTCTGCTTTGACAACCTTCTTCTCCACACGGGTTAATATGGGCAAGGCCGCCCTGAAAATCGTGACAAGGTAAAGCAAAGAAAGCTTCCGAGAGAACCGCAACTTTCATATCTATGCAATCGCATCGACGGGAGGACCTGCAGTAGCATATGAGTATATGAAATAGAAGGGTGTTGGTTTTCAGTGTGCGGAAACCAGCTTTGCGACCTTGGAATCTCTGGAGCTGAAGTCTTGTTTTTTGACTTCCGGTATGCGAAATGAGTTGCGGGCGGCGGCTGGACTTGCAAGCGATGGGAAAAGCCTGCCTCAAGTGGGCAGTGCTGCGCCTCACAGCAGCCACACGTGTAACATCATGGTGCTGATCTCGCACGCGAGGTTGTCCATCAGATCGCCCGCGACCATCGCATGGTTGTTGGTACAACCCTGTTTTGGTATTTCTGGAATATTTCCTCGAGTCCATCTCGTGGAACAATCTCTCAGATTATTCCAGCAGATTTGAATGGACGCAGCGCACCTTCAAACACTGAATCGCCACTTTCGAGGTGTGGTGGGGAGCTTTAACTGCCGTTTCCAAAGGTGGATTGTTGGCAGTGGAGAAACCGCAAGTTGATTGAGTTTATTGGAACCACATGAAAAAAGGAAAGATGTGTCGTGCAAACCTCTAGAAATTCGTGAGATTCGTAAAGTCATGAGTCCTAAAACTAGCCAACCACTTTTACTTCTTTGGCAACAGCGTTGCACAGTTCTACCGTGACACCCGCTCCTGTGAGCACGTCGATCCACAAGCGCTGTGTATCGCTCAAACGATCATTCTCACTTTTCACTTCGGCGAACATGACCTCTCCTCCACTTGTGTTGGGATCCTCTTTCCACAAGAAGAGATCTGGTACACCACCTCCTCTTTGACCATATTCTTGCGCCATGACTTTACACACAGTACTGAGAGCCGCGGGTGGGAAACACTTGGCGATGGACAAGAGGTCCTCCAGCTCGTAGGACCAACTCAGTCCCACTACACAGGTATTCTTCTCGTGGTGATCATCCCAAACTCGTTGAATCAGGTTACTTGCCTCCCCGTTGTTGATCTCGTTCAAGCGTTGATTGATCTCGGATATGCGGGATGGATAGAAGGCATCCGTGTGCAGATCCAAAGGGCAAGTTTGGTAGGGTGTCTGAAACACATCCGGAATGTAGACGAAGAGGATGTCGTAGAATAGGTAAGCGAACAACGTTCGAACAATACCACCCTCAGCATGATATCCTCGATAGCCAAGCGAGCGGTACTGCGAAAGACACATTGCCTCCACCGAACACTCTCCCTCATTTTCATTCTCGCCAGGATCAATCCAGATGGTCTTGCCTCCTCGTCTCGTCTCGTTCGGCTGCTCCGGCCTTTGTATTCGGGTGCCGTAGAAGACACGCTCTACAGGCTTGGCTAGTCGAACATGGCTGAAGTCGTGCTGCTCTCGCATTGGCACGCGAAGCGCTTTCTCCAGTTTCATGACCCGTTTCTGAAGATCGTGATGGTACATCAGATGCACAAGACGGTCTTGAAGACCTTCCTCACAAGTCTGTAGGGATATGCGCTTCCAGTGCTTCTTCTGAGCGTCTTCTCCGCGGCTTTGGGCTGGCATCAAGGCATGCATGTAGTGTTCTTCTAGTAGAGCCTTTCGCTGGTACCAATCGCCGCGCCTCGAGGTGTGAAAGAGTTTCTGATTCAGAAGCTCTTGGAGGGTATCGTATTCTCGCTTGTGGTCCTTGAACTTTCCCATGACATATGCACCTTTGTGAATGATACGGGTGTAGACCCAGGCGGGAGACAGACGTCGCAAGTATGCACCCTCACCAGTCATGTATATGCTGTCTTCCTTCTTTTGCTCTTCTTGCAACAATGCTCTCCATCGTGGAAAGATCTCATCACAGAGGTTCAGGATCATCTCCAAATTATCCGGACTCGGTGTGCCGTTGAATTCGAGAATGCTGTCAAGATGATACTGAATCCTCAATGAAGCCTCGAACTCGAGCAGCATAGGTCTGGATGCGAAGATGTTGGACGAGCGACAGACGAGATATTCCGGGAAATTCAAGCGTGAGATCTTCGCAAGAATGATAGTCGTCAAAGACTTCTCTGTCCACATGGTGGATCGATAGAAGACAAGATGGACACGTTCGAACAATCTTCGTGCCGGGTCAGACAATCTGACACAAGGACCTGTCTCTGCCATGATCTTCTCCAGGAAGTGTGTATCTCGATTTTGTAGAGGGGTGCCTTCTCGACTGTCATCATCAGGGATAGACAGACTCGACTCTTCCGTGTCTGACCGTTTGAGCGATGACCAACCCAGACCAGCCTGTTTACCACTTGCCTTCCTTAGAGCGTGAAGCAATTCTCTTTTTGTCTTGCCTTGGACCTTTGCATCTCTAGCAAGTGTTTTGAGCTCGTCTAGCAGCAGCAGCGAAGAGGCTTCCTCTAATGTGGTGATGAAGTCTTCGGACTTGTCGGCGAAGGTAAAGGAATGACCAAGTCGGGCATCGTCGGGTTGGTCAAAATCGCGAGGTACGGGAAGGGATTCTACGGTGGGCGGTGGAAGATGGCAAGGGATCTGTAGAGCTTCGACGGCTTTGGGGAGGTCGGAGATATCGCTGTGATAGCCTAGACGGTTGGTACGATGCCAGGCAGATGTCTTGCGAAGGAACAAGCGAACGTAGAGGTATTGAGCCTCGTAATTCAGTTCGCCCCAGGTTTCAAATACTTTCTTTTCAGCATCGTCGAATAGATGGCTCTCGTCTTCAAGTACAGTATCGAGAGCAAGGTTGAAGGCGTCGACGTAGATTGAACGCTGACCAGGTATCCATTTTGGCCCATCTTTCTGAGAATCCGATGACTCGGCGAGACGCGTAGCTTCGTAGGCTAGAATGGCTTCTTTGTCGGTGTCAATGGGAGGAAGAGCCGTCTCAAGATCGGTCGTCTTTTGTTGTCCGACATCGACTGGGGCAAGTTCGCCATCGTCTGGCGTTTCTGCTTCTGATCGAGGTTCCTGTTTCAGCCGTTTCGCAGGGCGCTTCGCGTCAGCATCGCTGGCCCCATTTGTCTTGCGGTTGACCATGGCATTGTGCTTGGACAAGCTGCTGTCACGCAGCATTGTTGATCATAGGGAATTGGGGGGGGCGAACGCGACAGCGACCTTGATGTGTTTCTCGCGGAGGTTTATCGATAAGATTAGATAAGACAGTAGGGCCATCTCGGCGGACACGGGCCGAAGCCAATAGAGTGACGTAGCGTCTTCCCCATGTGCAATATGCTTCCCCCCGATCGTACCTTCCTCCCAAGTATGCAGCTGAGCCGAAGCCGCTTTCTTGTCGGGTGACAGCCAGCAATTCAATCCCATTCGTGCAATGGCCGATACTTCGAAAAAGACTGATGGTCCCGAACCTTGGGATGCCACAGCCTGGGACCCCTCGACCATCCCCGACTTCGACAACGATTTCATTGGAGACGACGACGTTCAAGAGTTCGCCAAAGCCCTTGCGGCTCCGGACTTTACCTCCCCCTCGGAAGACGATCTCCTCCATGCTGCCAGCCAGCCGCCCCAATTCTTCACAGCCCTCAACGACTGGGCTCCCGTACGTCAAAAGGTCAAAGGTCGCCAAAAACACAAGCAAGAGAAGAAGAAGCGTCCTCCGCGTCGAGGCAAGGATGAGACAAGAGAAGGATGGACATACAACCTGCTGAAATGGCCGCTGCTGTTCGTCGTCCTAGGCTGGATCACAGCACTGGGAATCTCGTACATGTTCACGAGGCTGTACATCTACCTCTACGAGCACTTTGTTACCTGGCGAGGAAAGCGAGAACAGCTGCGCGCCAGTCTGCGACACAAGTCCAACTACGAAGACTGGATCAAGGCTGCTGAGGAGCTGGATGGCCACCTGGGCAGCGACAAATGGAAAACAAACGACGAATATGCTTATTACGATAGCAAGACGGTCCGTCGCGTCAAACACCGCCTCCAATCCTTGAAAGCAAAGGTCCAAGCCGAAGCAAAAGACCACTCCGCTGTGTCTCCAGGCGGACGCGCTGTCGACGAGCTCCGAGGTCTGGTCGAGGCTTGTGTCAAGAACAACTTTGCAGGCTTCGAGAACCCTCGTCTCTATTCCGAAACATACTACGGAACCAAGAACCTCGTACAGGACTTTATCGACGAAGCTTCGGACTGTATCAAAGTTTTGCTAGACTCGGACCTGCTGACGTTAGAAGACAAGCGTGCCATGGTTAAGCACCTCAGCACGAACTTCGGACGTACTGCTTTGTGTCTTTCGGGCGGTGCAACCTTTGCTTACTATCACTTCGGTATCGCAAAGGCTCTCTTGGATGCCGATCTTCTTCCCCCAATCATTACTGGCACTTCAGGAGGCGCTCTCGTAGCTGCTTTGCTTGGTACTCGAACCAACGAAGAGCTTAAGTCGACTTTGGTGCCTGCTTTGGCGGCTCGTATCACTGCCTGTAGGGAATCATTTCCTGTCTGGTCGAAACGATGGTACCAGACTGGTGCTCGCTTTGATTCGGTCGACTGGGCTAGACGATGTGCTTGGTTCTGCCATGGTTCTCTCACCTTCCTCGAAGCTTTCCAAAGGACGGGTCGCATACTGAATGTGTCTTGCGTTCCATCCGACCCCCATTCGCCGACTATCCTAGCAAACTATCTTACAGCTCCTGACTGTGTCATCTGGTCTGCTGTCATTGCATCAGCTGCAGTTCCTGGCGTCCTCAACCCCGTGGTACTCATGAAGAAAAAGCGTGACGGCACTTTGGAGCCCTACGCTTTCGGGCACAAGTGGAAGGATGGATCGCTCCGTACCGACATTCCGCTCAAGGCCCTCAACTTGCATTTCAATGTCAACTTCAGTATCGTTTCTCAAGTCAACCCTCACATCAACCTGTTCTTCTTCTCCTCACGCGGTAGTGTCGGCAGACCAGTCACTCATCGCCGTGGTCGAGGATGGAGAGGAGGCTTCCTTGGCTCTGCTCTCGAACAATATCTCAAGCTTGATCTGACCAAATGGCTCAAAGTTCTCAGACATCTGGAATTGCTCCCACGACCGATGGGTCAAGACTGGAGCGAAGTGTGGCTGCAGCGCTTCTCTGGCACAATCACAATCTGGCCGAGGTCGAAGCCATCAGACTTCTGGCACATCCTTGCTGATCCCTCCAAAGAACGTTTGGCAAACATGATCCAAGTTGGCCAACAGGCTACATTCCCGAAGCTGAAGTTCATTGCTAACCGCATGAAGATCGAGAAGATTGTGGAAGATGCCCGACAGAGCATGAGACCTAATCCTAATGCCCTACCAACACCTTCGATCGAAAAGAGTCAGATGCGTAGCATGCTGAGCAGTGACGACCTTGAGTCGCTGCTTGAGCAAGCACGTTCGAATGGCGGCAGACTCGAACCAGGACCATTCCTCTCCGCCACACCTGACAGAATGCAGAGTGGTAGGAGCTCAAAGAATCCGTCACCCAAGGGCTCACGGTTCGATGAACAAAGAGAGCCTTCTCCATCATTTGCTAGACGCTTCAGTGGCTGGCTGGGCTCCATGTCACCACGTAATTCGAATGACACCATGCGTCCAAGCGTGCGACAGCTCCGACGCGAAGAGTCTAATGACTTCGCTCGCAGAGGCAGTGTCATCCAAGAAATCACACGACAAACAAGCGTGTTCTTCAACGAGCCGGAGTCTGAGAGCGAGAAGGAGGACGAAGAAGAGGATGTTGCACCTTATGGTGGCAAGCAGCGTGACTGGAGAGATTATGGCGATGGTGACACAACTGCAAGCGAAGACGAGGCAGAAGCCTTTATCAACGGAAGTGGAAAAGCCAAAACTAGCTAACCTCATAGACGGGTGGGAATTTTAGATACCAATACTTCGATGTATACCAATTTCTGTACAACTAGATCTATAGCCACAAGTGAACAGCGTCTCTACATGACACCCTGATCCCAATCCTCAGGCAACAAACTTTCCCTCAACATATCCATAGCTACAGCTCTTCCAGCCTCTCCCTTTTGACCCAAGGCAGCGACGATCTGCTGACCAACATTGCCGTTCAACTTCCCTTCCAGCATAGTGGCAATCAGCCCTCTGACTTCGACCTTGCCAGCAGCCTCTGCATCTCCCTCTGCGCGGAAAAGATTCATAGCACCGCGATAATACGTCTGTGCATTCTTAATCAACGTAGGCGCACTTTTCTGAATGGCCGCAGAAAGACCAGCAGCAGGTGTGGTGGCGAGATTGAAACGCAACAACTCGACATCACCACGGGATTCATAGACGCGAGCTTTACGTTCCTTGGCTTCAGCATCATTGATCTTGACTGCAGCTGCATACAGGTCTTGCGCCTTTGACAATGTAGACCAGCAAGTCGTTGCTGCGCTTGAAAGGCTGAAGTTTTGCGCCGTGGTTGTTAGTTCGACCAGGCTGTCTGCGTAGGTGCACATGACTGCTACATTTGCGGTTGTATCCAGAGGTTCGAAAGCTTGTTGGAGACGACTCAAGGAGTCGTTTGCAGATGCAGTGCCGAGTTTGAGATCGGCTACTGTGAGGGCCGCGTGGAACTGAGCACGCTCAAGGAGGACGTCTGGTTCTTCTTGAGCGCGCTCTTCGGCTTCGACTTGAGAGAGGTATCGAGGGATTTTGTCCTCGACTAGGGTGATGCCCATCTTTGCGAGGGGAGAGACATTTGAGGGGTCGTCGAGGGTGATGAGGAGGGTTAGAGCCGTGAGACTGGAGCGTGCTGTGTCCAACAAATCGGAGGGGGTGATGTAGGCTTGCACAGAGACGTATTCGCTTTCTTCCTCGTCTTCGGGAGCTGTATCTCCTGCTGCAGAAGCTTCGGGTTGGGCTGCAGGAACTTCTTGGTCGATTGCAACGCCGCCTTCGGCCTCCATGGAATTTGCATTTTGTTCTTCCACGAGCTGTTCCTGACGAGTAAAACATGCTGATAGCAGTTCAAGTGCTTCGCGAAGAAGAGACACTGAATCGGCCTGTGCGCTGAAGATGCCAGCTTCTGTCACATACTCGGCAATACTGATCATGACCTGAGCTGTGTTGAACAGTACATCAGCCGACTCACCGTTAAGCTGTAGTGCATAGCGATGAGAGTTGAGAGCCTGCTGCAAAAAGTCAAGTGACGGAACCGCGAGTTTAGCTACCAAAGTAGGCTGTTGTGATAGTTCAAACTCAAGACGAGCTCTGCAAAATCTCTAATCAGCTAACGTTCCATAGATTGATATCATGAGATGTTTCTTACTTGTTGTATGCCAGGTCGGCATCCTTGGGATGTTTTTGCAAGCCATTGTTGTAGATCTCGATAGCTCTGACAAAGGCACGACTTGATTTGGCCGGATCACCAGCTCTCCATTTACCGCCAGTCTCTTCTTCGGCGTCGGCAGCTGTGATAGTCGTGGTCAGTTCAGGTACTCATCGTGGCGAAAGGCTGATACAAGTCGCAAACAGAAGCGCAGGATACTTTGTAAACCATCCAAGTACCATGAAATTTGAGTTTGCTTACCTTCTTGAAAGTCGTATGCTGTGACCAATATCTATGTTGGTCAATATGATGATGTACAGATATTATGGAAAAGTTTGAATCTGCACCTTTGATTTTTTCTGTTGCTTGGGCAATTTTGGCTTCTTGAGAAACTCCTTTGATTTGACCATAGTGGGCACTCCTCGACGGAAATTTACAGATGGACAATTTTTGATTGGTCTTTTGGATCCAAGTGCTCGTACCCTTGAGGCAAAGCAGGAAGTAGCGTTCGGAGGTGGTTGGAGATGGCTGGATGTTCATAAATCGTGCATTGCAATGATCGAGTTGTGCACCGGGCGCAGCGGGAACAACGGCGGGGGGACATGACAGCCGAGTTGCTCGGTCAACGCTCCTGCCAATCACTATCCATCACGTCTCTCAAGCCTGCAAGATGGTGCGGCATCATGCAGAAAGAGTGCCCAGTTCCCTGTTCTTCCTTTTCCATGTCTCTTTCGCTCTGTGATTACGCGCATACATCTCCGTACTGCTTTTGAACTCTGTTCCTACATTCCTGTCTGCAAGCCTTCCATACCACGACTCGTTGCTTTCCAGAAGTGCAGACACGTGCTTATCGATTACAATCGATTGTGCCTTACCGCTCCAAAAACGACTATCAGGACTCTATGATTCAACGAACGACCTGAACGAAAAAATCGCGCTGCTTTCAGGCAATTTCTCAACTAATTACCATCACACCTTTCACCAACCAGCAATTGGTCAAATCCGCAACCCATACAAAGCGCCATAGTGCGCTCACATAGCGCTATCAACATGTCTGTCGACAATCTGAGTGCGCCGGGCAGCAGTGTCTACGACTCCAGCACAATGTTCGTTGGAGATGGAACATGGGATTCAACCAAAAACACTTTCCTCCTTCCCAACTTGCAAGGGCTCAACTTTGCGACAATGCAGTTGAACAGTAAGATTGTCCACAGTCGGCTAGCCTCGTTCTGTACCTGACTCTTTGTGTTCAGGCATGTCCAACCGCTTCTCCGAACTACCACAATACCACCGCCTCATCATTGGCCACGGAGTCGTTGCTGCTCTGGTATTCCTGTTGATAGTTCCTTCAGCCATCTTCGTCGCGCGTTTCTACTACCGCAACCCTCGCCTTGCCCTCCGACTCCACATCTACCTTCAAATCCTGACCGTCGCTCTGGTCACTGTTGTTCTGATCCTCGGTTGGTTTGCCGTGGGCCCTGAGCGAAGCTTGTCCAATCCTCACCATGGCATTGGCGTTGCTCTGTATACACTGGTGCTTGTTCAATTCTTTGGAGGCGCCTTGATCCATCGAATCGAGAAGGGCAAGTCACGGTGGAAGATTCCTCTCAAGCTCATGGTAAGTAGAGATGTGCTCCAATTTGCTCCATGATACTGACACTGCTATCAGCTGCATCAGTGGCTCGGCAGAGCCATTGCTCTCCTCGGAATAGCTCAGATCTCTCTCGGCATGACGTTATACGGCTCTCCTAAATACTTGTTCATCCTCTACGCTTTAGCTGTGTTCGCCCTCATCGTTTTGTATTTCATTCTCTGCTACATCTACCGACCGTCTGCCGACTATGATGATTACTCAAGTTACACCTCTGGACCGACGCGAACGGAAATCACCGATGATCGCCGTACTGGTCGCACTCGACGAACTGTGAGTACTGGGAGCAACACTAGTCATCACGGTTTGAGAAATACGGCTTTCTTCGGTGCAGGTCTAGCTGGATTAGCAGCGCTCCGTCGACGTTCACAAAGTAGAACTGCTCAACGTACCGAAAGGGCAAAGGTTCCCTCTCATAGATCATACCCCTCTGGCTCCTATGTCGAAGAAGAAAAAATCATCGAGACTCGACCCAAGGACAATACTTGGAGGAACAGACTCCTGGGTGCTAGTGCTGGGTTAGGCGCATATGGAGGCTTAAAAAGAGCCTTTTCCCGCAAACGACCTAATGATGAAGAGAGCTATGTCAGTTCCTCATATGCTCCCACTGTTGGTGGAAATGTCGTCAACCGGTCTGAGGTGATAAGAGTCCAAGACGGAGATGCACCTCTATCACCCGAGCCTCGACGATCTGCTAGATCTGATCGTATCGCTGCGGTACCGGCAACACCTACTCAGCAACCACTTCGATCACGCACAAGTCGCGACTCGTTCTCTTCATACGACAGCCGAAGTTCCTTCGAGGACGATCATGCCGCTCGGCCAATCAAGTCTGCTGAACCTGGTATACTTGGTGGCATTGGTGCTCTTGGGCTGTTTGGCTACTTCAAGGAGAAGCGTAGGCAAACACGCGTTAAGAAGGATGACGCCAGGATCGAGGAGATGCGTCAGCAAGAACAGCATAACGCGGAACGTATCAATCGCGCTAATAGTCGGCGCTATACCGACCGACCCAGGCACAGAAGACCAAGCATGACTGAGACCGAAGTCACACATGATCACGGCTTTACAGGAAGCAACCCCGAGCTCTCCCGGCACCACCTCCCTGCCGAACACGTGCCACCATTACCTGCATCAGCAGCTACTCTCCCAGGAAACCAGTACAGTACAACTCTGCTTCCGAACAACACGAACAACAATGCACACGTACCTCTTATGGCGGGTCCGGCATATCCGGTCCAGCCTGGACTTGTCTCGATGCCTGAAGGCGCTGTCGTTCCGGATGCTTCTCGCTTAGCGAGGTCCAACAACACTTCAAGAATCCATCTTCCAGTGGACACGACCGCAGCAGGTCTCGCAACCGCAGCTGTAGCACACTCACCCACGAGGTCTGACTATCGCGACAGGCCAACTCATCACCAAAACGCTACATCGCAGATTAGAGTCGCCAACAGCCCAACAAGTGTTGCTTCGCCGCCTGTCAGTGTCAAAGTCAAGATGCACAACGACGGACGTCACGTCACACTTCGTCGACTGAATGAGGACGAAGCCGCGGCAGAGCGCGAAGCTAGACGACGGGAACGACGCCAACGAAGGAGAAGAGCCGAAAGTCTGAGCTCCGGAGTGGAAGACGAAAGTGTCAGGTACAGACGTACTCAAGGCGTCGCACCTCATATGAACAATGCAGCCAGACCACCAGTATCGTCACATCCAGATGAGCTGAACCTGCCGCCCATGCAGGGTCCACCACCGGTTCCTATTCACAGCACGGGTATGAGCCCTGTCAACATGGTTCCCAGTGGCTTGACCAGCGGAGTCGGTAGCCCTGGAACGTTTGACACCGAGGGGACGGATCTCAGTCACCACGACGCCAACAGAAAGAGACGGCGAGCAGAGAGAGCATCGCAGAGAAGCGCTAATCAAGGCGCGCGTGTGGAGTTTTCATGATCGTGACAATGCCTCATTGGCAAGCATGGCGTGACCGACGTTGTTAACGACCGATATGGGTGATGTTTAGCTATCACATTGCATTTGCAGCATGGCGTTTAATGTCAAGATTGCTTCAAGGATGTTGACTGGGTTGTCAGCGGTGTATCAAGAACAGTGTTGCAAATACATGTCCATTTTCGTAATGTTCGACCGTGAATTTTTACAAGATGCAACATGCCGTATGGAGAAACAGTCCCGATAGCTAGAGTAGGATTAGTTCAACAATTGCAGTGTCTCTGATGCCTGCTGGCGAGTCGTCATACACCACTACAGATCACATGATCGAAATGTCATGCGGGAAAGGTGTGCCAACCTCCAATAAGGATTCTCCCTCATACTGCTTGAGATGTGGCTTCGGAACAGACTCGCAATTGGTGGTTAAAGCTGCAAGTTTTTCGCGTGGAAGGCTTCCGATTCTGAATTTCCGTTTCGACCCCTCGAGCCGTCGACAGCATCACAGCATCTTCTCAACTTGCCCAAGCGAGTTGTTTTGTGTGTTCTCGATCAAAAATTCCTTGAAACCAGCCAGGAGCAAGAGTAGGGTCGCTGGCGCGATGTATGCATAGACACATGCAGAAATCTGCACACAGCCACACACCTCTGAGCTGGCCAACTGATGTGTGCGCGGCCACTCCGGGTGTAGGCTATGAACAACGATGTGTTTTCTGATCGAAGAGTCGCCGAACAGAAGCTTGTGGGTTGCAATCTGGAGCGCTCAGATTGGAGATTGAGGTACTCAAAGACTGGCGAGTGAGAGTCATGCTATATTGAGCCTGCATACAGCTACGCGGCTAGCGGGTCCGATGTTGAAAGGAACGAGCGCCTGCGGCGTGCGGCATTTCGCATTGCGGCACAAGACGGGCCACCTTACCACTTGTCGCTGCAACGATATAGAGTGTCGCTATCCTCGTCCAAATTACGCATCTTTCTCGAATATTATCAACGTTCCCCAGCCCTGGGAATATCAAAGAAACGTCGTCGGCCGGATCTGCGGCTAACACACCGTTGCGAGCCGCGGTTGAGACACGCGAGCGAAGCCACTGCCGCCCTGCGCCATCCCGAGTTTAGCTTTGCATCTCGCCTGCTCCGACCAGCAAAGAGGCCCTTTTCCCTAATCCAAACCATCCAGTCCGCGTTGTACACGTTGCAAGTCAGATCAAAGCTGACCTTGCCACTGCAACCATCGACCAAGATCGCGTCATATTCTCTGTCTCTTCCTCGGATTCTCGGTTTTGCCGGTGGCGGTGCTCGGCATATCTTTCTAAAATTCCTCAGTGGTTCACGAAACGTGCTTGCATAAGGATACCTACCTTAATACTGGTACATTCGTCGTCGTGCTTTTTCTATTTTCGATTCTCTGTGGAGTCAACTCAAAAATATATTCGAATGTGTTTTTTGAGCTTCAGATTTCTTGTACATCTACATCAGCATCTTCCAACACTATCTCTGGCCCTTACTATGAAGAATATAGCGGAGTCTACCCATATCACAGACTTTGTCCACGCTCTGGTATAGGCCACCTCCACATTCTATATACGGATCTCACGAGGCACATAAGATGGCGACCCATGTACTAGGAACGAGCTATCTTTCGGATTCGGGAGATCAACGTCAAGCAAGAAGTCTGAGAAGGTCGATAACTCGATTACCGGTGACGACTCGTTCTCCGAAAGAGCATGCTGTAATTGAGCCAACACGACACAATGCAACAAGCCCGGATCTTCGCCATGTGCCCCAGAGCGAGACAACTTCACGTCGTACAGTCACCAACTCTCGCCTACCATCCAGAAATGCTCCGCCAAGCGTTGTACAGGCGCAACCTTCGTCGGCCACTCCATCAGTACAAAGTGTTTCCAGCAAAGCACGGTCTTCAGAACGCCGATCAGTCCGACCGCCTCCTTTGAGCACAAAGACACCTTCTTTGGTGTCAGGCTCGACTATATCAACACCTGATAGCCCCCGTTCTGGATTACGCAGAAAGGCTTCGACTATCAACCAATATGCTCTTCGCGTCAAGACCGACCCAGAGAGCATGCAAGAACATCGGAAACTGGTTCAAACAGTGCACAAAGTGCAGTATGACAACGACCCCTTTCCGGGAGCCATATTTGGTATGACTCTTCCTTCCACATCTGGACTTTCATCTACAAGGAACACTAGCCGCATACCAAGCTCCGATTCTAGGATGTCCAATTCAAGATCCAATACGAAAGCTCCACATCCCCCAATCGAATTACAGGCGCCGTTCTCGGATGGCGCTTCAAGTAGAAATTCTGACTCGCCATTCAGTCACCAGTCAACACCAACTTCAGCTTCCTCACACTCTTCGTTAGCTGCATCTACTCTAGGATCTGCACGCCATAGAGATAGCTTGGATCTAGCTCGTGCTGCTACAAAGACACAAACACGAAGGGACATTAAGCCATCGGTTGCGATCTCTGGCTCTGCTTTGCGAGTTGAAGCTTTGAGCCCTGATGCTCCTAGCCTAAGACATCAAGAGCAGACTAGGCAGAAACCCTCTTTTTCCAATCCATTCTCGGCCAAGGTTGCACACACACACGACCAAAAAAGTTCTGCTACCAAGTCTTCAACCCGTAAGACATCTCAAGGTGTGCCTTTTGACGGTATCCCGCCGGAGTTTGCACACCTTAATGTGGATCCACCTGCGGTTTTATCAAACAACAGATCAATGCCTCCTAGGCGACCAAGCAGAGATGGTATCGATGGATTAGGACTTGCATCGGACATCCCTGTGGTACAAAGCAATCTTTCACACATTCTCCGAACGCCCTCTCATGGCCCAGACGCAGCCGACATGGAAACGCCACCGTTGAGTCCAAGAAGGACTTTTGGATTCTCTCATCGAAGCTCTTCTCGTCAGAGTAACAAATCACAAGGAGTTCCAACAACACCCAGAACACCGACTGAGCGTTCTGAAGTAGGCACTCCTCTCAGTCGCAAAGATTCGCCGATGGTTGGTCCGAGTCCCAACACTTCGAGGACTCCTAGGATAGGGATACTGTCTAGCCGCCATAAGGATTCGTCCACTCCTCCGATCACGTCAGATAAGCCAAAGAAAGGACCTGCAGCAGGCACAGGCCACGAGGGCTATGGCAAGTTCGGTTTCAGGGGAAGAGGAAGCAGCATTTTTGGTAGAACCAGTCGCTCTTCCAGCAAAGACAGCTCAACAAGTCGCAAAGGACTGTCGTTCTTGAGCAGAAAGAAAAGCGCGACAAGCGATACTGAGGATGATGTAGATCGATTCCTGGAAGAGAGAAGAGAGCCGATCATTCTCCGTGGAAATGGAAGCGGCCTGAAGTCTGAAGAGCATGGAGCTTCTGCGACCGCCAAACCCGAAGATCTGGATAAGGCTGGACATCACGCAAGCTCAGCAGGCTCTAAGACAGTTATGCCTGCCACCGAGGCTGACAAGCCATCTCTCTCCGAATTGGGTCACGAGGGCAAAGAGGGCCATTGGCTAAGCTCCCCCAGATCCAGCAAGAGTCCAACACTCATGCAGCGCTTCAGATCCAAGGTCACGAATCAAACCTCGAACGGTGATTTGGGGTATCGACAACCTACGAAGTCGCTACATTTTGGTTCCATCGATCAAGCTACAAACATCGACCTCACAGATATCGAGAAGCTCCTCAGTGGTGATAGTCGTTCTTCTAAAAGTTCGAAGAGTTCTGACACCAGTGGCAATCCACTAGTGGCTTATAGTCGAAGACATGAAGGCCTTCTTCCTACTCCCCCTGCAGCTATCGCCCCCAAGAGAACGTCTTTCGGATCTCCAGTCCTTCTTCAGGCGAAGACGATGACCCAAGTCAACGCTCCTCAGCTTGTGGAAATTTCCAAGACCCCTGGGTCATCACAGCAAGAGGAAGTCCCAAAAGCTAGGCTCCGGTCTGTCGGCAGAATTCCACAAGTTGTACGAGCAGGCCAAAATTTGAAGGGGCTCCAAGATGACGTCACTCCGGAAGACACGTCGAAGGACATGATGGTTGATGAGAGTCATGAGACGCAAGAGTTCATCGCTTTTCCCCCTAGAAAGAACTCTGAGTTATCTTACACTAGCAGCTCCGGCCTCGGAAGTCCTTGTATCACAAGATCTTCTTTCGTCGGAGAAGACGAGGTCTGGAATGAGTACGACAATCTGTTGGATGAGGTCTTGCCAGCAAAAGTGAGGGCCTCAACTACTTCGTCTCTCGGTGCACCGTTCCAGTATGCCGACATGGTCGACTCTAAAGCCATCAACCGAAACGAAGACAGTGCACCCAGAAGTACCTCGAATCCTGAGGCCAGCAAAAGAGGCTCCAATTTGGATACCAGTCGCCCAAGCACAACCTTTTCGATATCTGATTATCTTGACCAAGAGGACGACGTAAAACCTGAAGTACCTATCTCACCACGCAGAATTGGAGAATCTCGAGTCGATCCTGCTGTTTTCAGTCCACCAACAGCCTCGGCAGAGTTGAGATTTGCGGCACTCATGACAAGCAAATGGCTATCATTCGGCCGACTTCTATTCAGTCCCGCCCATGAGGAAGCAATTACTGGCAACCACACCCGAATTTTGATTGTTGACGGGCTTGGAAAAGAATGGTCATATAACTGCGCTTTGACCTACCCGAAGTGTCAATTTTATAATCTCGGGCCTGGACCAAATTCGTCCTCATGGGAGACGCTCTCAAACCATCACCATGTTACTCATCCGTCAATCGACACACCCTTCCCATTCCCCAATAACTATTTTTCGGCAGTAGTTTTCCGTTTCCCCATCGCCGCCGCAGACGACGCCTATCAAGCATGCTTCAATGAGATCAAACGCACATTACGCCCGTCAGGATACCTAGAGATGTCTGTGCTAGACCTAGATCTTGTCAACATGGGTACGTATGCGAGGATAAAGATACTATGCTCCAATAGCCATCAGATGGTGCTTCAGATTGCATTGTTAGTCGGCTCGCTGTACAAACAGCCATCTGTCTTGAGCCTACCTTCTCATGGAAGCAAGCGGTCTCTCTATGGACGGCTAGTCGACTATGACCACTTCTCTGCATCTCGACAGCTACAGGTTCTGATGTCTCGCGGCCTTGGGAGATTGTATCGTTACACACATGCACACAAGAAATATGCTAATTTTGCATTCGCTTTGCAGGTCACACAGCTCGCAAGACCATTCGCGACCTCAAGATACGTATCCATCAACATGATAGCCAGATCAGTCTCTGGAACCACGGCGATGCTTTCCTCACGCTCCTCGGCAAACGCAATTTTGAGAACCTAAGAAAATGCGTCGTCGGTATACCAGTAGCTGGGCGCATACGCAGAAGTCACGATAGCGGAACCTCGAGCTCAAGTAGCCAGAAGCAAAGACGGTCGGAACAACCAGAGCCTGAATACCTACGCTTCACAGAGTGGATGCAGAGCAACAAAAACGATAAGAACGATGAGGAGGACGAACGCCATGAGCGACGCAATGATGAAGATATCACGAAAACAGTGGCCAAGATTGGACGATGGTGGTACTCCTCCTGCTATCCCGATCCTGGTCAGACAACCACAGCAGGGCTTTGGGACACACCTGGCCTACTGCGCGAGTGCGAGCGCCAAAGAACAAGCTTCAGACTGTTGTTCTGTTATGCACAGAAGCCTGTCTGTGTCAAGAGGCGCACCGCCAGTGTTTGAGGCGAGAACACACAACGTCAAGATGAAACACATGAACAGAGAAACGAATACATGGAATGAAAACGCATATGAGGATAAGATATATACGCATACGATACATATTTATTGAGAGGCTTTAATCGAAGTTTGTTTGTTTTCTTTTACATTTTCGAAGTATGAGGTCTTCGGTGCTGTTGTTATTAGCTGTGAAACTGCACGAAGATTTGAGAAATTCAGCGAGTGTCCAGTGAGAGAGCAAAAAGTTCGGGCTCTCAATGGACCCTCTCTGAGATCTCAATAGCGTTATGCGTTTTAATAGCTAGCAAGCGACCACTTTTGAAGCAACAACTCGAAGGCCCGAACAGTCTTTCCCCATGTCTCGCTGTTGTGTCCCTTGGCTTTCCACTCCTCAAGCTTCAACAGCTTAGCAATGTCGGTCTTAATATGTGAGGTAGTGCCGTTGATGGGTGTAATTCCAAGTCCTTGAACGAGAGCATAAATCGCAACTTCCACACTCACACCTATTTCCTCGGCTGCACGAGTGACAAGTGGTATACCAAGAAACTTGGGATTGCCCGTCAATGTCCAGAAACTTTGATACTCGATGCTGTTTTCTTTGCAGAACTCTCTGAGCCCGATATCCCAACCAGTGGCAGCGTAGAACCTGTTTTGCACCACTTTTGGCTTGACATTGCTGTTATCCCAGATATACTCCAGAATCGGCAGGGAGGTATTCGAGATGCCCAAAGAGTGTACTTTAGCTGGTACAAACGAGGCCATTGCATCCCAGGCCTCCATTGTCTGCTGGATATTCGGCAATGGACTGTGCAACACCAGACAATCGATATAGCTGTCCTCTACATCTTCAGTATGTCTGAGGTTGTGTAACGAAGACGCCACAGAAGCTTTGACCTGTTCTGTTATACTGGTTGAAGGGTCGTATGGTAGGTTGTTCGGATCTTGGCCATTGATGGATGTGTATTTGGTCTGAAGATACAATTCGCCACGAGTGAGATTGCTACCAGAGAGGAAGGTGCGGACGCCCTTGCCGACAAGGTGTTCTTGATAGTGTTTGGGTTGCGCGGCTGTGTCGACGGCAAGGAAGCCCGCTTGGAGAGCTTGAGTGACTAGAGCGGTTGTCCGTTCCTTCTTCCAGGCTGTGCCGTAGAGCATTCTGAGAGTGGTGTTTGCAGGTTTGGACATTGTGATTTGAGTCTGATGATGGAAAGATTGTGGACGGTTGAGATACAGATGCTGACGTCGATGTGAGCAGACGTGGAGGGGGCGACCCTGCTCGGATTAGATGGAGCCACTTCACCAACCGCGTTGACCTTGATCATCCATATTCATGCGTTAGACAGAAAGTTGGAGGATGAGGACTATGATGCCGGGTGTTTGGTCCCGGTTCTGTGTGTCGTAAACCAATATCTATTCTTACATCAGGTTTCACAATTCTGCTCGGACATCAACAAAGCTTCCGTCCGAAAAAACAAGCGTTCCATGAACATCGTTGCAAGTCTAGTTGAATAGCAAAATCGATTGAGGTCAAGACTCGTCAAGAGGCATCAGCAAACACAACCACTTTGAATCGAATCAAGAGACGAACGGTGAGCAGGACGTAAGATGAATATGCAAGGAAACGCAGCCAAGCGCCACAGCCAGCCAGCTGATTGGACGACATGCATGAACAGCAAGCGCGAGACGTGCCACGCTTGCTTTCACGGGCGGCTACACAGCTTACCCCGTTCGCTGCTGACGGTGATAACAAGGTGAGAATGGACGTAGATCATGCGAGTAGGTCGTACTGCAGTAACTTGTACAAATCATGTCTGCTCCCGCCTTTTGGGATGGCAAGTGTCTCTTTCTGACTCCTCTTCTCATCCTTCGGCGCTTGGTTGCGAAGCGTGAGGCTCGATACTCGATAGGCGTTTTTCGAGTCTTCTGAACAATCGCATACTGCATTTACTTTGCCCGTAGCCCCAGACCTACCACAATGTTACTCGTCGCGCGAAAATGGCGGTCACGAAAGACCATGCTCTGGCTGTTCGTTGCAGAGTTCCCCTTTACTGTGGCTGCCCTCGCTCTCTTCGCCATTGCTCAGCCAAACACCTACCGTACACGACTCTGGACTGACGGATACAACAATGGATTCAACAGTTCACCCACTGAAATTCTCTACTCCTACGCAAATCATCGACCGATCAGTCCTCCTATCATCTGGAGTCAGTTGTATGTTGAGCTCAATCCTAATTTTCTCTATGGCCAGATTCTGACCATCTACTAGTATCACCGACTTCAACGTTGTCATCTCTGTGCTTTCCATGTTCATAATGCTTATCAAGCCCGTTCTGTTCTTCATGCGCGCTCTTATTCCAATATTCTCTGCTCTGGTCCATATCCTGCTGGTTGTCCTGTATGCTTACAGTGCATATGGTCAGTCTGCGTCCGACATGACCGACAAGGACCATCCACAGAAAGGCGCACCGTGGTACATCACCAAGAGCTGCGACGTTGCGTCTGACAAGAAGAACATTGGGTACTGCAAGCAAGCGAAGGCGAGCTTTGCTGTGACATTGTGTCTATTGTGAGTAGTCCCCTTCACACGTTGAGGTGTTTCAGGACTGATAGTGCTCTTCAGGATACTCTTCGCAGTGACATTGCTAGTCTCGCTCCACTCTTGTATTCCTACCATAGCAGAGAAGCTTGCTCGAGCAGCCGACATCGAAGAGACAGAGATACCAGAATATTCGCCAGAGACGGCCCGACTTGATGAGCAAGAGTGGGAGAAGATGCGGTCCCAGGCGGAATGGCAGTATCAACCAGGCATATCGAACATGCTGAACCCGATGACACCGAGGACAGTGGCATTCCAAACACTCGAAGGGGGACGTGGTCCTACACCTGTTTCAGATACTTTACCATTTAGGGAGCGGTATGGAGGACCGGATGGACGTTGATGCCACTAATTTTTAGCAACCTGTACATAGAGCTCAAAGCCAAGGCAATTTATTCCTGACCAAGATTTCCGCAATGTCTTACATATGAATTTGGTGTATGTCGTTGATGCTCATGGTCCTCCTAATTTTGGTAGTTGTATGAAAGTACGAGAGCGACCATGCCTTAACGAGATTACGAGTAAGTCACAATTCGTCGTCTGTCTCATCGTCTTCCTCCATTGCTGGCGTTGGATTAGGAGGAGGCACTACGACAGACGATTTGGGCAGGGTCTGAGAAGAGGCCATTGTCGCAGAGGACTTAGGCAGGGCCTGTGAAGAAGACACCAGATCATTCCGCTTGGAGAAAGGCAACTGCCTTCTAGGCGGTAGCTGTATCTCAGGGGACACTTCAGGTGCCTTCTCTGTTTCATCTGGCTTGATAGCTTCCGAGGCTCCTTCCATGGCTCCCATGGATTTTTGAGAGCGCGATAATTGTGAGGCCTGAGAGCGCGACGGCTGTGACGGCATGGGGGCTGGAGCAAAGCCACCATCGCTGTCATCATCCTCAGTATCAAGTTCAGACTTGTCAGATGTCAGGGGTCCACCAAGTTCCAGACGCATGTCATGTTCTTCGTCCATGCGGTTCCCCAGATCCGTTCCTCCCAGGTCATCGTCATCTGTTTCAGACTCATTGACCTTGTCATCGGCCTTACGCTTGCTTGAGCGAGAGAGATCAGGTTTACGGCCAGTAGCAGATCTAGCCTGCTGAACTTGATCTGCGGCTCTGGGGTTGACCTTGGCATGAGCCAGAAGGCGCTGCTGATCGCGGATCTTAAGTTTCTTGGTGTTCAATAAGGCTGCAAACTTCCGGAGCATCTCATCTTGGTGAGACTTCTTCGCCTTGACCAGGTCATCCAGCTGAGCGGTCAGCTCATCAATTCTCTTCTGATGCTCCGTCACGGTAGATTGGAAGGTTGCTAGTTGGTGGGCCAGTCCATCAGCTCGGGATACAGCAAAGCCCGTCCAGTCGTATAGCTGCACAGCTTCATCGTCATCCCTGTCCAGAGTGATTGCGCCAAGTCGTTGCTACGGACATCAGTATACCGTACGAGTAGGGAGAGTTGCAGCGGAAACGTACAGTGATGCCACTAATCTTATTACGGATGGTTATAGTGAGCTGAGATGAAGAGAGATTGGCCACGGCCTCTACTCCGACCAGAGTAGGATCATTTGGAATAGATTGAAGCAAGACAGAAGACAAGATAGATTGCCAATGGCCCAATTCCGTCTGCGAGCTAGAAGCCTGCAATTTGTGGATTTGATTTTGGCGGAGGTAGGTGACGAAAGGAGCTTCGCCATCTGTAGCAACGAGTTTCACATCCAGAAGATCCGGACCGGATTGTTGGACATTGACGAGGACGAAGTCACTGTCGACGTCAGTCCGCGGTAGCCGCAAGACTAAAGGGTCTGGCAATGGTGGCATGACGGCAGAGTAAAATTTGATGGTGGCTAGTCTCGGTCAAGGGCTGAGAATAGGGTCGGTAGGGTGTAGTCAGCGAGCGGAAGCCGAGGCGGGGACGTTTGTTTGGAGGCAGCGGGATGTGCAAACAACGACAGCAACGTCGACGCCTCGAAAGCTTTTAACCGTTTGCTGGCGAGCGTTTCGGCAAGCAAACGCGTGTGAGTGAGACGTTTCAGGCACCAGGCGCAGAGACGCGAGGCAGCTTCTTGCTGCGGCAGAGGCCTGAAGGAGACGTCAAGGTCGCGTGGAATTGATTGATTGTTTACTGAGATTGTGACGTGCGCGCGAGTCGCTAGGGCCTCTCGGGCAGTGGAGTCGGCGGGAAGGTAGACCCTTCTTGGCAAGTGTGCGAGGAAAGAGCAAAAAAAGGTGCGTGGTGTGTGCTTCGGGTGAGTTGTGGAAGTGGCAGCTTCGCGCAGCGGTGCAGCCTGCCCTGGCTTGCATATCTCTACGCCCGTTTCAGCAGCTTTCCAGCCATCCCGCGTCGTCTCTTTCGCTCGTCCTGCACGCTCGCTGCATCTTTCAATGCAACCCCGTTCTTGCCAGCACCTTCATTACTGTCGCTCCCAGCGCCTCGATCGTCTCTCGCTCCCCATCTCCGATCCACACCCTCCACGCCCTCGCCGCCGTCGCTCGCTTGCCGATTGACCGCCTGTCATGGCCGCGGCCGACATTGAGAGCTGGGACGACGATGTCGACTTCCAGGGCGATCTCTTCACAAACTCCGTCTCGACCGTGCAAACTCATTTTTCCTCACGCCTGTCACTGCGCTCCGAATCCGCTGCTGCTGACGATGACTGGCATGTCATGCTGGCGCCCAACGACGACTCCTCCGCCAACAACGCAATCCAGTCCGCCCGCCTCCACGCCGGCATCCCTATTCCTAACAATGTCCCCCCTTCAGCTCTGATGAGCGGCAAGATTCAGCGTCTAGGTAACGCGCCCTCTCGCCGAACACTCCCTCCCCGTCAAGACGACGACTGGGCCGACGACCTGGAAATCGGCGACGACGCTCCGCTCTCGCTTAAATTGCCCAAGACTTCCCACCAAGAACACGAGGAGGAACATGACGACTTCGACGACTTCACAGAGGGTAGCCTAGGCATTCGCTTCGCCGGTACACGTCGCGACCAGCGCAACAGGAGCTTTTCCGGCTCCCAGTTGGGCTCCGCCATGAGCCCTAGTCTCGGCAGCGTCTTGACTGAAAGCGAGGATGACTTTGGCGGCCTTGAACTTCCTGAAGGACCTATCGACCTGGGTAAGATGCTTAAGAAGCGTCAACAGCAAGTCGAGGCTCCTACTTCGCAACCCCAGGATGAGGACGACTTCGAAAGTGGCCTTGACATCGGCGCAGGCAATGTCTTTGATCCAAGCAAGCTCACCCTCCACCGCAACATTCAACAAAGACAGACCAAGTCCTCGTCGTCGACTCGTGCACCCACTACAACCCTCACTTTCTCCGAGAAGCCTTCTGCCACGCGCATCCCCCGACCCGTTCCCTCGTCGAAGCCTGCTTCCCGCCTCGAGCCCGTATTTGAACCTGGAGCTACTCTTGTCACGCGTCAACGACCTCAACCCTCTACATCGGGTTCTAATTTCCTGCGCAGCAAGCGCTCCATGCCCGTTCTGCGCGGTCCCCAGCAGAGCGTCAAGCCCGTACCATTCTTACCAGCCGGAACCTCAGCCCAGTCGCACCACACTACCGCCAAGCCTCCTTCGCGTACTTCTGCGTACCACCTCCGTCGCGAGGCCGAACCTCATCGCAGCCAGTCGCCTCCCCTCCGCTCTTACTCACGCTTGTCTTCGGGCTATGTACCCGACACTCCTTCCCGCTCTGGTCGCCGTGCCGACCTTGCCCCTGCCGCACTTGCGAGGGAAGCTGCATCCAAGCGCACCGTGACGAAGCCTTCTCGCAGACGCAACTTTGGTGATGGAACCGAGCTCGACCTCTTCGACGACTTGCCCACATCGTCGACCAAGGAATCAAGGTATCTCAAGCAGCCTTCTGCCAGGGGTGCACCCAAGTCGGTTCGCAACATTCCGAGCAGAATCGATGTTACTGGCCCTACCAAAATCCCTCTGCCCGAGCGCATGCAGACTCCCGCTCCCGTGACACCTCGCAGCCCCATGCCCATGAAGGGATTCCAGGACCAGTCCAACACCCCGCGTTATCTTCGCGATACTGCAGCCAGCCGTATCGCACGCGAATCACGCCTCAGGGCCGCAGGAACTGGCCGTCCCAAGAGCGAGGGCCCGCTTATGCCTGTCAGCACCAACTGGAAGGCTCAGATTGCTGCCCGCAGTCCCCACACCAGCCCCAGTGCTTCCAGGATCAAGGCCAAGCGTCCTCAGCTCATTACTCCCAGCACCACCAATGTCGGCAAGCCAATCATTGAAAAGGGTATGACCTTCAACCCTCAGACTTTGCGCTGGGAAGGCAATGAGAACAGTCTGGCTCCATTCGAGCTTGGTCCGCTCCTACCGACCCCCACTCCGACCGCCCACGATGCACAGCAGACTTCCTACATGACTGCGCGCCCACTTCCGCCCTCCCCTCCCAGACCTGCTCTTATCACCCCGCTCGCGTCAGACTATTCCAACCAGAACATTAAGGTTGTCGGTGGAATGGTCTTTGACCCCCGTCGCATGTGCTGGCTCAAGCTGCGTGCCGGAGATTCTAGGAACAACAGTCCTAGCGTTACCGAGGACGAAGAGGACCCTTTCGCCGCCATTGAAGATCTCAAGGAGGGCCCCACCTCTGCTCCCGATGGCGCACAAACTACTGGTGGCGATGAGTGGCTGGTTGGTGAGGAATTCGACCTTGGTCCCGAATTCATTCGTCGCCAACGCGATGAGGAGCAAGTCTGGCGCCGCAGATGCGAGGCTTGGTTCCCCATGGATGGTGGCTGCCGTCGTTCCAACGACTCGTGGCGATGGGCAATCCGCGACATTGCCGGCCAAATGCTCTAAGTCATTGCACTTTGAGCTGTAATTACGCATTTATTTTTAACGAACCTCCTCAACACGGGAGAACACCACGATATGAATGATGAGAAGAAAAAAAGCGAATCTTTACGAATCTCATTTCCGGGTCATCGGTTTGGAGCCAGGAGGAAAGCGCTTTTTCATTGCTCTCTTTCTCTGCTTTCAGGAGTTCTTTTTCTTTTGGGAAAAGAAGGCCAACACTGATGATGACTGACGAAACGAACTTTTACGACACGAACATTTTCCTTGCTTTTGCTTTTGCTCTTTCATTCCCTTTCTTCACTTCACTTTTTCCATTCTTCGACAGTCCGACAGATGGACTTATAACACTTTTTGGATACCAAATAGATCTTTGTTGTAATCATGGCTTTAGGAGGAGAATCACCACAATCAAAGAAAACTCACTACCCCCATAAACCCATCTTCTGCCCTTCTTGCTGAAGCCTATGATCGCATCTCTTTCCTGAACTCGACTTGGGAGGCAAACTTCAATCGACGCAACCGAAGCTCCCTATGGTAGGCAAGGTGTTTGATATGATACTGGGAATCGTTAGAGACAGAACCGAGGTCCTCCTTCTTGCAAGGTCTTCCTCTAGTACAATACTCCGTATGCCCATGAAGATTCCACAATGATCCTGATCCTGAGGTTCTAGTTCATAGAGAACGATGTTCTCAAGTGATATTTCTGGATGGTTGTACCAGAACTAGAACCGTTCTGTCTAGAGACAGCCACTTAAATGAGTATCTGAGGGATGTACAAAGTCTGGCTTGTTTTGGCTTCTCCTTCTCTGTACTCACGTTACTGCGACCTCTTGTCTCATTCGTCTCGTATTGCTTGTCGCCTAAAACGGTTCACAGTTTACAAAACAAGTGTCAAGTGTCGAGGGGTTTTAAGGTTACAATAGTTTTGATGGTTTTGTATGTACTCGTTCATGTTAGCGTGAGCAGTCGTCAATCATCTGTTGCACTTTCCGACTTCCGTGACTGTAAACAGCAGAAAGAGCTGCCACGAACAGACCAATAACGTGTAAAAAGGCTCTTTGGTTCCGTTTCCACTTCTAAGCCCGTTCGAACACCGCCACTTAAAGACTCTACGTCGTAGATGGGCATTCGGCGACAATTTTGACAGTACTATCCAGCCAGATAGTCTGACGAATGTCTTGAATAGCCAATTGCCATTCACCTTCGCCAGAAACAGTAGTCAAACCAGAAGAAGTAAGTACTTTGATTGTGAAGCGCTCGAGGATGTTTGCAGCAATGTCGGGTGGAGGCTGAACGATCTGTAGGGCACTGCACCAGTTGCTAACCAGAGTATCCACTAGCCACTGCCAACTGAATTCTTCTTCCATAGTAAAGGAGATACGGTCTCGCACGAGTTGGCCTGTCTCGGGGGTGACAAGATAGAGATGGTAGGCTGGAATGGCATCCAAGCGCGAGTCGTACGGCTCTGCCTGGGCGTCATGAGCTGACATGGATACAGAGTCTTGGTCATGGGCGGATTGAGCCTGAGGGTCAGAGGCGTCTTGCGGAATCTTATCTGGCTTGCCACCCTTACGCGATTCTATGGCGTACTGTCTCTGGCGCTCATTTGTCACCATGCGACGCAACAGTGGGGTACAAAGAGCGATGATGCGATCTCTGTCACGCGGCCAGACGTAGCGACGTGGTTGAGGCGGTGCATTGGCTTCTCCATCGTTTGGTGGAGGTGCGTTTTCACCAAAGTACTTCTCTCCCCAACCCTCGGCCTCGAGGAACTCGCGCACACACTGATACATCCTGGCCTTCACCATCTCGTTGTCACCTCTTCCTCTGTTGCCCACACAAGCTTGGCGATCGGGGTAGTCGGCATTGAGCATATACTGCTTCGCAGCGGCTTGTAGGTATAGGAAGTTCTCGGGGGATAGCTCGAGCGAGGTGAAGAGCTTGGACATGGGAGGGCGTGTATACTTCTTGGAAGAGTCGGAGGCAGGTCGGAAGAGAGCTGCTGCTGAGTGGACGCCAGCAGCTCGGGCATCGAGGTGCGGAGAGTGGTGTCCGTCGTCTTCGGAGCGCCTTTGACGCTTGGAAGACTCGCTCGCAGAAGTCTGATCGTCATTGTCGAGGGAATTGGAGCGCTTTCTCCTTGATGTCGACAGTCTAGCAGAAGGATCGCGTAGCAGTGAGGCAAGGTCTTGGTCGGAATGTGCGAACTGGAGTTGCTGGTTGCGTTGGCGAATCTGCTCTTGGGCAGCAGCACTGGTAGCAGCCTCGACGAGACCTTGCAATTGAGCATGATCTTCGGCCTCCTGTTCTGAGGCCAGTTGCTGAGCATGGTGATATTCCGAGTTGGGCTCGGGGTACATGGATGCTTGAGGAGCCGAGGCGGTGTAGTCTAGGATGCCTTGGGCGAGGCGCATCTCATCCGACACGGGTTGATCATGCGCCTGGACGGGCTGGTAGTAGGGGCCATTCGAGGCCATGCTGACGTTTCTCGATCGAGAGAGATGGCCGATTCCAGAAGATGCTGCTACAAGTCAGCCACACGTCAAGACTCGGCGGCGACATGGCAAGCGGCGACGTCATGTTGGCAGCCAAATAAAGTATAGGATGGCTGCATGAGTGCGAGTCGAGGAACAGAGATGAACTCACTGCGATGATGGAACAAGTCAGTTTGTCTTGTTTGTTGCGCTGCGCAACATCATAGCGGAAGCAGCGTAAAGTTGACCGAAAGTCACGTGGTTTGCGGAGTGAAGTTAGCGCCCAGACGCAAACAAGTGAGAGCTAGACGGCAGGCGCAAGCATCCTCCATCCCTTTCCTCATTCACAGACGCGACTTCCATCGCATCATCCCTTCCTTGTTTCTTTCCATTGAACTTGCCCAACCCATTTCTCTTTCTGTCTCTTTCATCTAATACCCGCAAAAATGGAATACGAGAACCGCGACTACGACGGTACCTACCTCTCTGACTCGCATTGCACCATTGCATCACTGGTCTAACGATATGACAGACGAGCCTCAGTACCCCCGTGAGCGCTCGCGCTCTCCTCGCCCCGACCGCGATGGCGACAGCAGACTCCGTAGCGCCTCGCCTGCTGCTGTCCGCGACGACCGGTATGTCATCAACCATCAACCGTCCACGCGCAACTTGTCATTGACCATCCACCTAGCACTGCCCAGCAGATCCGTGAGGACGAAGAAGAAGCCGCCAACCCTGGCTCCAACCTTTTCGTTACCGGCATCCACCCCCGTCTGACCGAGGAGGAGGTCCGCCGTCTTTTCGAGAAGTACGGCGATGTCGACACTTGCAGCATCATGCGCGACCCTCACACCCGCGAATCCCGTGGTTTCGGTTTCGTCAACATGGCCACCGGCGAGCAGGCCGACGCCGCCAAGTCTGGCCTTCAAGGCGAGGTTTACGAAGGCCGCACCCTGAGCATTGAGAAGGCTCGTCGCTCCAGACCTAGAACCCCTACCCCCGGCAAGTACTTCGGCCCTCCCAAGAGAAGTAAGTCAGCACAATTCTACCACAAATGTCCGCCAACTAATCTTACTCCCCTCAGCTGACGACCGTCGCCCTCCTGGCCGTTTCGGTGGTGGTGACCGCTACAACGATCGTCGTGGCCCCGGCAGACGCGACGATTACGGCGGCAGATCTGGTGGTGGACGCTACGGAGGTGGTGACCGCTACGGCGATGACCGCTACGGCGGCGGCCGCGACTACGACCGCTACGAGGACCGTGGCTCATACAGCCGTCGCGACCGTGATGATTACGGCGGTGGCTCCCGTGGCTACGGCGGTGGCCGCGAAGACCGCTACGCTGGACGCGGTGGTGCTTCTGGCGGCGATGACGACAGACGCGGAGGATAC